>Ga0272448_1000357_pt1:0-47500 | contig 70941 bp, 62 predicted proteins | sample YNPCB0191_FD_202220 | JGI IMG/M metagenome (GOLD analysis project Ga0272448, IMG submission 202220) | Hot spring sediment microbial communities from Yellowstone National Park, WY, United States - YNP-CB-019-1 | ecosystem: Environmental > Aquatic > Thermal springs > Hot (42-90C) >...
TGCGCAGGATCACTGTCAATTTGGGCACGGTGGCCTCGCTATAGGCATAGACCAGTTTGGCGCCGGCGCGGATGATGCCGCCATGTTCCTGGGCAGTGCCGGGCATGAAGCCGGGCACGTCCACGAAAGTGACGATGGGGATGTTGAAAGCGTCGCAAAAGCGCACAAAGCGCGCCGCCTTTTCACTGGCGTCAATATCCAGCACGCCGGCCAGCACCGCCGGTTGATTGGCCACCACGCCAACGGCATGTCCGCCCAGGCGCGCAAAGCCGATCACAATGTTCGGCGCGAACGCCTCCTGAATTTCCAGAAAGCCGCCCTCATCCACCACGCGACGGATCACCTCTTTGACATCATAAGGCCTGGAAGGGTCATCGGGCACCAGGCTGTTGAGGGCTTCATCCATACGCAACGGGTCATCCCCGGTCGGCACGTAGGGCGGGTCTTCCATGTTATTCTGCGGCAGGTAACTCAACAACTTGCGCACAAGGTAAAGCGTGTCTTCCTCGCTCTCGGCCACCAGATGACAGACGCCTGAACGGGTAGCGTGGACGGTAGCCCCCCCTAACGCATCGGACGATACGTCCTCGTGGGTAACTGCCTTGACGACGTTCGGACCGGTGACGAACATGTATGCCGAACGCGACATGCAGACGAAATCGGTCAGAGCCGGTGAATAGACCGCGCCGCCGGCGCAGGGCCCCAAGATGGCCGAGATTTGCGGAATCACGCCGGAGGCCAGAGTATTCCGCAGGAAAATTTCGGCATACCCGGCCAGCGAGACCACGCCTTCCTGAATGCGCGCGCCGCCGGAATCGTTCAAGCCAATCAACGGTGCGCCATTCTTCAATGCCAGGTCCATGATCTTGCAAATTTTCTCGGCGTGGACTTCTCCCAACGAACCGCCGAAGACGGTGAAATCCTGAGAGAAAACGTAAACGAGGCGGCCATCAATCCGCCCCCAGCCGGTGACCACGCTGTCCGCCAGGTACTTCTGCTCGTCCAGTCCAAAGTCATGGCTGCGATGGACGACCAGGGCATCGGTTTCGGTGAACGAGCCTTTATCCAGCAACAGGTCAAGGCGTTCGCGGGCAGTCAGTTTTCCCTTTTTGTGCTGCGCCTCCACGCGTTCCGCGCCGCCGCCTTGACGTGCGCGCGCTTTCCGTTCGTACAAATCCTGGATTTTTCGGGGATCGGTCATGAGTCACCTTCCTGTGAAGAAACGTCGCGTCCGTGGATGAAAGGCGGCGCCCAGGGAAAAGAACAGCCAGACCAGCGACAGAACCAGCGCAAAAGGCCAGTTCGGACGCGGCGACTGCCAGAGCAGCCGATCAAGCCAGTACCAGACAACGTAACCGCCGAGAACGCCCGCCGCCAGCTGCCACGCCCGGCGGCGCCGGGTAAGCAAACTCCAGATCGCCCACAGCGCCCCCAACAGCCAGAACGCGCCGCTGCATGCCGGGTACAGCGGTCCGCCATGCGTCGGATACTGACGTAAGACATTCCAGAAAATCGCCGCCGCGCTCACACGCGTCGCGCCCCAGGCGGCCAGCAGCGCCGCCAGAACAATCAACACCCTGACCGGACCCGGCAAGGGCAGGGATTCGGGACAGGAAGGCAAACGGTGACTCTCATCCACAGGGTTTGACATGGCTTTTCAGGGAAAAGTGAGACAGCGCAGGCGCGCGTAATGGCCCGGCACTTGCCCAACCTCCCGCCACAGCCAGCAGCAGCGCCAGTCCCCAGGCCGTCACGGCCACGCCGGGGTTGATCATTCGTCCCAGTTCGCCGGCCGCCATAGGGACAATCACGGTCATCCCTGCGGCCAGCCCCAGACATACTGCCTGCCACGCCGTGCCAGGGAAACGGCGCGCGGCGCCATCCAGCAGGCATGATAGCCAGCGCGGCGCGCCCCGTTGCGCCACCCATCCTCCCGGCGCGACCAGCGTCAGGCCAGGCCCAGCCCGAATGAAGCCAGGGGAAGGCGGGTAGTATGAATGGCTAAACAACGCCAATTGACCGAACAGCAGTATGAATCCCCCTCCCGGCAACAAAAGGATGGCGGTGGATGACCTCTGCGTGGACATCTTTGCTTCCTCTACGCTTGAATTATACCGCCTACCTTCAGGAGGGACGTCTGCTTCCTTTCCCTGCCCTGCCAATGTCACATTTTCGCCGTTATTTCGGGAAACCTTCGTCGGACGAAGCCATCTTCTGCCAGATGTAAGATTGCTCCGCCATCGCTCGCAGTGACGGAAAACACAGCATGTCCAGAAGGTTTTTGGTCACTGTCTTCCAACCCCTGGCGCGTGGATCGCTGGCGCGAAAAAACGCCCCCGAACAAGCCACGCCTACCTGACCGAGCCGCTATGCATGCCTTCACGAGACATTCGTGGACGGTTTGCCCTGCCAGACAGAGCCAGGGCAGGTAAATCCTATGACACCTTGTAATATCCCCTCGTCGTTGCCAGCCTTTTCCACAACATGGAATAACCATGTGGGCATTCTACATAACATTCAGAACGAGACAGGAAGCGCGTTGTTCCAGTAAACGCAACTGCCTCGTCTTTTCAACAGGGTAATTTGTGATGACCAGTTCCGTAATCTTTCCGCGTTTTGCGCCATTGCAGTTGATAGCCCGACTGGCTAATACTTCATCAATGGTGAAGTAAGGTAAATCATACAGAGAGCGGATGGCTCCGGTATCGGAGTTAGACAACATGACATATACCTTATTTCTACTCAGCGCGATGCAGACATCGCGTAGACGCTTTTGATCCGACAGTCCAAAGCCATTGGGTTGGTATGAGGTGAAATTGGCCGTTGGCGATAAAGGTACATACGGTGGATCGAAGTACACCCAGTCGCCCGGAGCGGCTCTTTCTAAAACCGTTTCAAAGGGCGTACACAGAATATCCACCTCTTGCAAGGCCTGCGCAACGGCTAGCAAATTTTCTGGATCGAAATACGTTGGAGACTTATATCGCCCAAACGGAACGTTGAATTTTCCCTGCCGATTCACACGATACAAACCATTGTACCCTGTCTTGTTCAAATAAATCATGCGCGCCGCTCGTTCTGGCAAATTTAATTGCCACGGGTCCTTCTCTCGAATAGAGTAGTAAAATTCCTTGCTGTGAGGAAAATCGGCCAGGAGTTTGATAACCTCTTGAACGTCATCCCGGATGGCCAGGTAGGTGTCAATCAACTCGGCGTTGAGATCGGAAAGAACGGCTCGCCGGATTCTCTGTGCCCGATACAAACGAAAGAAAAGAGCGCCGCTGCCCACGAACGGTTCATGGTAAACGTTAAACGCAAGCGGCATACGTTCCAATAATGCCTCTGCCAGTTGCGTCTTACCACCCGCCCATTTTAGAAACGGTCGTGGAACAGGTAATTTGCTCATACCTGCAACCCAAAGTACAAACGAAGCCACTCCTCGAGTTCATCATACCAGACGACTTTCCCAGTGGACATCAGGTAACCCAGCATATTGGGGGAAAAACCCTCTCCATCGATAACAACAATGCCAGGGATTGGCCAGTAAGCAATATCTTGAATGGTGGCGGGTATTTTCTCCTCTGCTGTACCTGGTGTACTCTGGTACTTACATTCCACTCCCAGGCGTTTGCCCGTTTTCTCGTCCGTAATGACCACATCAATGTAACGTCGCTGGCCCCAAAGCCTCCTTGCGGCTTTGACTTCCATCTCTGCTTTCAAACCCATCCTTTGGGCCAGGGCCGCTACTTTTCGCTTTAGCTCATCGCCACTTCCAGGAGCATTACTCTTGCCTGGCATAATTCACCTCACACATGATTTTGTTCTATTATACGCCACCATACAAGCACCGCCACCCTGTTATCGACGGCGGTGACTGTAACATGCCAGCGATTATCACAACATGAAGGTCATGATACGGTAATTACCTGCCGTGATCGTGTTGAATGGCGAGCCGTCAACGAATGCTCGACCACGAATAAAGGCATTGCGCTCCATAAGCGGGGGCCAAAAGTCGCCCCCGTTTGCCCATAATCGCCAATCCTTGCTGGATCATGCACAGGTCGATGTCCAAAACTCGATACACTCTCCTGCCTGGGGGAAGCAACAAGGGAGAGTGCTTTACGGTATAATCGTTGCCGTGCGACGCGATGTGTACACGATGCTGGTCTATGCCCGCCGCTGGCCGCTGATCGGCAGAGTGGCGTACCTGCTGCTCAAATTGCTTGGCGCCGAGATTCCGCGCGCGGTCAAAATCGGGCGCGATTTTCTCCTCCTGCACGGCGGCTTCGGCGTGGTGATCCACCCGAAAACCATTATTGGCGATCGGGTGCGCATCTATCCCGGCGTGACGCTCGGCCGCGCCGATGTCCACCGTCCAGCCGAACAGTCGGCTTTTGAGGGCATTGTCGTCGAGGACGATGTCATTCTGGCTTCTGGCGCCAAGGTGCTGTGCCGCCAGGGCATCCTGCGCATCGGGCGCGGCACGGTCGTGGGGGCCAACGCCGTCTTGCTCGAATCCACCGGCGAAAATGAAATCTGGGCCGGCGTGCCGGCACGTTGCCTGGGGAAGCGTGAGGCGTGAGCATCAGGATTTGCGTGATTCCCCGCGTCCGGGGCGTGGGGGGGATGGTCTCTTTCAAACAAAAATTTTGCGCGGCGCTGCAAGCGCGCGGCGTCGAAATCTGCGAGGACCTGGCCGATGAACCATATCAGGCGATTCTGCTCATCGGCGGGACGCGTGAACTGGCGGCACTCTGGCGCGCGCGGCGACGCGGCGTGCGGCTGGTGCAACGGCTGAACGGCATCAACTGGCTGCATCGCCGCTTGCATACCGGCCTGCGCCATGCCCTGCGCGCCGAGGTCAATAACTGGTTGCTGGCGTTCGTGCGCCGTCGTCTGGCCACCCACATTGTCTATCAGTCAGAATTCGCCCGTCGCTGGTGGGAAGACTGGTACGGCACGCCTAACACCCCGGCGACTGTCATCTACAACGGCGTTGACCTGAAGCGCTACACCCCTGACGGGCCCCACCAACGCCCATCCGACCGCTTCCGTCTGCTGCTGGTGGAGGGCAACTTACAGGGAGGCTATGAACATGGCCTGGAAATCGCCCTGCAGCTGGCAGAAGGATTGGCGGCACGCGCGTCGCTGGAACTGATGATTGTCGGTCAGATCAGTCCGGCGCAACAGCAACTCTACCAGTCGCGGACGCGCGTTGCCACGCGTTGGGCAGGCCGCGTCCCGCCCGAACAAATCCCGGAACTTGATCGTTCGGCGCATCTGCTCTACGCCGCCGATCTGAATGCCGCCTGCCCCAACGCGGTCATCGAGGCGCTTGCCTGTGGGTTGCCCGTGCTGGGCTTTGCCACCGGCGCCCTGCCCGAACTGGTCCAGGGCGAGGCCGGGCGGCTTGTCCCTTATGGCGGCAATGTCTGGCGTCTGGAGCCGCCCGATGTGGAGGCGCTGATTCGCGCCGGGCTGGAGATTCTGGCCCGGCAGCCGCGCTTCCGTCAGGGTGCGCGGGCGCGCGCCGAAGCCGCCTTCGACCTGAATCGCATGACGGAACGTTATCTGGATGTGTTGCTGGGATGATACACCTTCATTCCCTGGACGAAGTCCGCCTGCCAGAGGCTTACCTGACCATCGGCGTCTTCGATGGCGTGCATCGCGGTCATCAGGCGTTGATGGAACGGCTGATCGTTGCCGCACGTGCCGCGCGGTTGCCGGCAGTGGTGTTGACCTTTTGGCCGCATCCAGCCGTTGTGCTGGGGCAGGTAGAAAACTGGTCATATCTGACTACGGCGGAGGAACGCGCCGCCTTGCTCGCCGATCTGGGTGTGGACGTGGTGATTACCCAGTCTTTCGATCACCATCTGGCGGCGCAAAGCGCCGCAGAGTTCATGCGTCGTCTGACGCAGGCGTTGCCGCTGCGTCGCCTGTTTATCGGGTACGACTTTGCCCTGGGACGCGGGCGCGAGGGGGATGCGGCGCGTCTGCGCGAACTGGGCCGCCTGTTCGGTTATGAGGTCGAAACCATCGCCCCGCGGCGTCAGGGCGATACGATCATCTCGACCACCGCTATCCGTGCTCACCTGCTGGCCGGCCGCGTCGAGGCGGCAGCCGCTTTGCTGGGGCGCCCGTACGCGCTGCGCGGCGAGGTAGTACGCGGCGAAGGACGCGGCCGTCAACTGCAATTCCCTACTGCCAATCTCATCCCGCCGAAAGATAAACTCATCCCGGCGCACGGCGTCTATGCCTGCTGGAGCAACGTAAACGGTCAGCGATACCTTTCGGTAGTCAACATCGGCTTCCGCCCCACCTTCGACGCCCATGGCGGTCGAACGTTCATCGAAAGTCATCTTCTCGATTTCTCCGCCGACCTGTATGGGCAAACGATGGTCCTGGAATTCGTCGCCCGCCTGCGGGATGAAAAGAAATTCCCTTCGGCGAGCGCGCTGGTGGAACAAATTCGCCGCGACGTGCAGCAGGCGCGTCAGCGGCTGATTTCCTGATCGTGTTTGCCGGTTTTCCCTCTGTGGGCCAGCCCGGGATCGAACCGGGAACCTGCGGTTTATAAGACCGCTGCTCTCACCGGTTGAGCTACTGGCCCGCTGGCGTCAATTATACCTCAGGCGACAATGCTGTCGCTGGCCTGGTCCAGGGCCTGAACGTGGGCTTCGCTCAGTCGCCAGCCGAGGGCGCCGGCATTGTGGGCGGCCTGATCGGCGTTCTTGGCGCCCGGAATGGGCAATGCTCCCTTACAGATGAGCCAGTTGAGCGCCACTTGAGCCGGCGTCTTGCCGCCATACTCCTGACCGATAGCGCGTAGCAAGTCCAGCAGCGGCGGCAAATCGTCGAGCAGCGCGGCGAACATTCGTCCACGCACGCCAGGAGGCGGGTTTTGCGGCGTGTACTTGCCGGTCAACAGTCCTTTCGCCAGCGGCGAGTAGGCAATCAGGCGCACGCCCAGTTCGCGACAGCGTGCAAGCAGACCATTCTTCTCTACTCTGCGGTTGAGCAGGTGGTACTCCACCTGATTGGAGGCCAGCGGAATCCCATGTCGCGCCAGAGCCTGATAGGCCCGTTCCATCTGAGCCAGATTGTAATTAGAGACGCCGACGGCGCGCGTCAGACCGGCGGCAACCGCTTCCGCCAGCGCCTCTGCCCAGTGTTCGACCGAGCGCGGCGGAAGAGGCCAGTGAATCTGATAGAGGTCCACCTTTTCCAGCCCCAGGCGTTCTAGACTCCCACGCAGGGCACGGAGCAAGGAAGCGCGCGAAAGCCGCCATGGGAAAGGCATGAACTTGGTCGCGACCAGCACCGGGTGGTCAGTTCGCTGCAAAAAACGCCCCAACAAACGTTCCGAACGTCCTGTGCCATACACTTCGGCGGTATCGAACAGGTTGATTCCTGCTTCCAGGGATTTCTGGAACGCGCCGGCTACCTCCTCTTCGCCGTAGCCATGCCCGTAATTCCAGATTGTGCGATCGCCCCACGCCCAGGTGCCGATCCCCATCTCCGCCCGATGCAAGAACAGGGTTTCCTTCGGCAGTTGTTCCATCCAGCACTCCTTTCCAGAGACAAGCGGGCTTTCCTGTTGGAGACACCGGTATGATTCTATCACACCTGCCATGTTGCGCTGTCCTCAAACCCGCCGGTCACTTCCTGCCACGCGCTGGCGGCTGCGCCTTATGATACAATGATTGCCCTGCGGGAGATATGAGATGCTGGTCGTCGTACATGAGGCCGTCAGCGGTCAATGGTTGCGTTTCGAAAACGCTGTTGCTCTATTTACCACGCGCCGCCGCGAGGAGGTTGTGCCGTTGCTGCGCGCCGTGGAAGAACGCGTCCAGGCTGACAACCTGTGGGCGGCCGGTTTTGTCAGTTATGAGGCCGCCCCGGCCTTCGACGCCGCGCTCCAGACCCATGCCGCCGACGATTTTCCGCTCGTCTGCTTTGGCCTCTACCCGCCGCCGCGTCCGCTCCACCTTCCGCTTCCCGTTCCACGCCACCCGGCGCCTCTGGAATGGCGTCCCTCGATTACGAGAGAAGAATACAACCGCGCCATTGCTCACATCAAAGCCTGTATCGCGCGCGGCGAGACCTATCAGGTCAATTTTTCGTTGCGCCTGTTTGCCCCTTTCGCCGATGATCCCTGGGCGTTTTTCCTGCTCCTGGCGCGCGCTCAGGAAAGCAGTTACAGCGCCTATGTGGACGCCGGGCGCTACGTCATCTGTTCTGCCTCGCCGGAACTGTTCTTCCGTCTGGACGGGAGTCAGATCACGACACGCCCGATGAAAGGCACCGCCGCGCGCGGCAAGACCCTGGCCGAGGACCTGGCGCAAGCACGCTGGTTGCAGGGTTCTGATAAGAATCGCGCCGAGAACGTCATGATTGTGGACATGCTCCGCAATGACCTGGGACGCATCGCCGAGCGCGGCAGCGTCAACGTCGCCGCCCTGTTTGAGGTCGAACGTTACCCGACGCTATGGCAGATGACCTCCACGATTACCGCCAGCAGCCAGGCCTCGTTGAGCGAAATCCTGACCGCGCTTTTCCCTTCGGCTTCCGTCACGGGCGCGCCCAAAGTGCGTACCATGAGCATGATTGCAACTACCGAGACGCTGCCCCGTCATATCTATACCGGCTGTATCGGGTTTCTTGCGCCCCGGCGCTATGCCCAGTTCAACGTCGCCATTCGCACTGTGTTGATTGACCGCCAGAAGCAGCAGGCCGAGTATGGAGTCGGCGGCGGGGTGGTCTGGGATTCAAGCAGCACGGAGGAATACGCCGAATGCCAGACCAAAACGCGCCTGCTGACCGATGTCCGGCCCGAGTTTGCCTTGCTGGAGGCTGTGCTCTGGACGCCGCGCCGGGGGTATTTCCTGTTGCCATACCACCTGCGTCGCCTGCACGATTCGGCGGCTTATTTTGGCTACCCCCTGGATATGGCACTGGTGCATGACCGCCTGAACACGCTGGCGGCCTCGCTGCCGCCCAGGACGCACAAAGTCCGTCTGCTGCTCGATCGGTATGGCGCAATTACCTGCGAGGCAATCCCGCTGGCGCGCATTCCCAGGCCGGCGCGTCCGCGTCTGCGCCTGGCCGAGCAGCCGGTGAACACAGAGGACGTCTTCCTCTATCACAAAACCACCCATCGCCTGGTTTATGACCACGCGGCCCGAGCCTGCGCTGAAGATGAGGAAATTCTCTTGTGGAACGAACGCGGCGAGATTACCGAAACGAGCCGCGATAACGTGGTGGTGCGCTGGCATGGTCGCCTCTACACGCCGCCTGTCTCCTGTGGTTTACTGGCAGGCACTTTTCGCGCCTGGCTGCTGGAAAGCGGGAAAGTGGAGGAGCGTGTCCTCTCCGTCAGCGATCTCGACCGCTGCGAGAAGATTTATCTTGTCAATTCCGTGCGCCGCTGGCGGGAGGCTATCTGGATCAGCGCAAAGGCGTGACCTGATGGGCCTGGTCGCGATACATTTCTTTGGGTGTACCCTGTTCGTTTCGGGCAAATCGTTATATCATAGACCTGTCCCGATTCTTCTCCCTGGAGTAAACTGTCGTCGGCGTGAACCGCAGAGAAGATCCCCGCATCATCGTGCTTTACAACCAGGAGTCTGGGGTCGCTTATGGCGAACCGAAGGATATCATTGCCTTACAGTACACCAGCACGGTGGCGCGTTGTATCTACGAGGCTCTGGCGGAGCGGGGTTATCCGGTCGCGCTGGTGGCGGTACAGGATTCGTTGCGCGCCCTGCGGCAGACTTTAAAGGGCTTTTCCCCAGGCGATACGTTCATCTTCAACAACTGCGATGGCTTTCGCGGCGACAATCAGGCAGTCACGCAGGTAATCCGCTTGTTGGAGGAGCTGGGCTTTGCGCACACCGGCTCGACCGCGGCAGTCACGCGACAGTGCATTGATAAACGCCGCACCAAGCGCACCTTGATGGCCGCCGGCATTCCTACGCCGCGCTACCAGATTTATACCGAGGCAGGGAATTCCTTCCGCTGGCGCTTCCCGGCCATTGTCAAACCCCTGGCCAGTGATGCCAGCCTGGGCATTGACCTGGAAGCCGTCGTCGTGGATTCGCCCCAACTGGTACAGCGCGTGGCCTATGTGATTGAGCGTTACCGCCAGCCGGCACTGGTGGAGGAGTTCATTCCGGGGCGCGAGGTAGCCGTGTCGCTGTGGGGTAACGGGGAAACCGTGGAGGTGTTACCCATTGCAGAACACGATTTCTCGCTCCTGCCCAATCCTTTGCATCATCTCTTGACCTATGACGCCAAGTGGCTTCTGGATTCCTACCTGGCCGAGAAGATTGTCACGCGCTGTCCGGCAGCGTTGGGGCCACAGGATATGGCGCGTATCATGGCCGTTGCGCGGCAGACTTTTCAGGTTCTCGGTTTGCGCGATCTGGCGCGCATTGACATCCGCTACGATGGCGCGGTTCCCTATGTGATTGACGTAAATGAGATTCCTGATTTGGCCCCTGAGGCTGGTTTTGCCCGCTCGGCCTACGCTGCCGGTTATTCTTATGAAGAAATGGTCGAGCGCATCTTGCAAATCGCTTTCGAACGGGAGCAATGGCTATGCAATCTGGCAGTGAAATCGGTACGCCCCAACCTGAAGATGGTGAACGCATCCTTGAAATAGCCCACCATGTTCGCCTGTTCGGGGCCGCCGACGTCGGGATTATTGCGGAACTCTGGCACGAATTTACGACTCGAGGAAGCGAGGCAAGCGGTTATCATTTTCTGGTCGCCCGTCAGGAGGGACGGATTGTTGGGTTTGCCTGCTACGGGCCGCGCCCTTTGACCAGCGGCACATATGATTTGTACTGGATTGCCGTAGAGGATGGCTGGCAGAGGCGCGGCATCGGTCACCGTTTGCTATCCGAGGTAGAACGTCGTGTCCAGGCGGCAGGCGGTCGTTTACTGGTGGTGGAAACCGAAGGACGTCCGGAATACGAACCCACGCGTTATTTCTACACCCTGGCGGGCTACACCCCCGAAGCGCGCATCCATGATTTCTACCAACCCGGCGATGATCTCGTCATCTTCACCAAACACCTGCCACCGCTGGCGAAGGAAGCATAGCGTTTTCCCTTACTGCTCCTCGCCGGCTCGCATGGCCTGAAAGGCGGCGATGGCGACCTCCAGCATGCTCTCATCGGGTTCGCGCGTCGTCAGCGATTGCAAGGCCAGATTGGGAGCGGCCAGCAGACGCACCAGCGGGGAATGTAGATGAGCAGCGGTCCAGCGAATGTACTCATAGGCCAGACCGGCGACAAGGGGAATGAGCAAGAGGCGCGTGAGCATGCGCCAGATGACCGGCAGAGGCCCTAACAAAGCGAATACCAGGAAAGCGATGACCGCCACCGAGAGGAGAAATGCTGTGCCACAGCGGGGATGCTGACAGGAATAACGGGCCACGACGGCGGGCCTCATTTCTGCGCCGTCCTCCCAGGCATTAATCGTCTTATGTTCTGCGCCGTGGTAAGCCAATACCCGCCGCACATCAGGCCAGAACCCAACCACCCAGAGATAGCCTATCAGGAGCAGCAGACGTAAAACACCCTCGATAAGGTTGCTCCACCAGGCATTCCAGCTCAGGTAACGTTCGGTGAGCCAGCCGCCGCCCGCCGGCAACAGGACAAAGATCAGCACGGCGATGGTCAGCGCCAGGCCGAACGTGACGTAGAGCGTCGCCCCTTCCAGTTTCTCCCCCGCCGGCATTTGCAGATTGGCCGCATCGCGGAGCGCGCCCAGCCCCAGCCCCAACGCGTCCCAGAGCAACACCAGACCGCGCAGGAGCGGAATGCGCGTCAGGCGGCTGCGGTAAATGCCGCTCAACGGCGCGACGCGGGTGACAATCTGCCCGTCGGGGGCGCGCACGGCAAGCGCGTAGACCTTGCGCCCGCGCATCATGACGCCTTCGATCACCGCCTGTCCGCCATAGGTAATGAGTTTATCTTCCATATCAACAGAGTTCCAGGGAACAGAAAGAGACTGTCCTGCATTATACCCGAAAGCCGGGCCACGCCCCGTCAGGAAAAGCAGGCAATCCCTTCTTCGGGGGAAACTGGCTTTTTCGCCAGTGGAACCAATCACCAGCTGTCAGCATACCCGCCTTTCGCGCCAGCCTGAAGCGTGTCCACGCAAAAGTTGCAGTACGAATGTTGCTCTGTTGCAAACACTCTCAACGTATGTCACGGCGAGCGAAGCAAAGCAGTCCCCCAGCAGGCAGAAGCAGTCCCCCGGCAGGCAAGGGGATCGCTTCGCCGCCTGGGCGGCTCGCCATGACATCATCGCAACAGAACACATGAATGTCAAAAACTGGCAAAATCATAGGGTTTCCGTATTGCGTGCCATAACTTTTAAGTGCACACGCCTGAAGCCAGAATTCCCCACAGCCATCCCCAGATATGCTATACTTGACGCCGACTTCTGGTTATAGGAGACAAGCTTATGGATCTACACACCGCCGATGACGCTGTCATCCGCCGTATTCGGGCGATGACCCAACGCATTCAGGACTTGCAAGATCGCGATTTATATTTCTACAACCAGCCTATCAGCGAACTGCGCGGCGGGGCGCGCGTACTGGTCAATGGACGCGAGATGAGCATGTTCGCCTCGTACAGTTATCTGGGCCTCATCGGTCATCCACGCATCAACGCCGCTGCCAGAGCCGCCATTGACAAATACGGCACCGGCACCCACGGCGTCCGCACGCTGGCAGGCACCTTGCAGGTCCACCGCGAACTGGAGGAAACTATCGCGGCGTTCAAACATGCCGAAGCCGCCATTACTTACACCTCCGGCTACGCGACCAACCTGAGCGTTATTTCTACCCTGATGGGGCGCGGCGATTACGTTCTATCCGATAAAATCAACCATGCCTCCATCGTGGACGGCTGTCTCATGTCGGGCGCGGAATTTCGCCGCTTCCGCCATAACGATATGGAAGACCTCGAACGCCGCCTGCAGCAGATTCCCAACGGCGTGGCAAAACTGGTTGTTGCCGACGCGGTCTTCAGCATGGACGGCGATATTATTGACTTGCCGCGCATGGTGGCCCTTTGCAAAAAGTACAATGCCTGGTTGATGATTGACGAGGCCCATTCCGTTGGCATTCTGGGTAAGACCGGGCGGGGCATTGAAGAGCATTTCGGCCTGTGGGATACGGTCGACATCAAAATGGGCACGCTTTCCAAAACTATCCCCTCCGTAGGCGGCTACGTGGCGGGCAAGAAAGAACTTATCGCGTACCTGCGCCACGCCAGCCGTGCCTATATTTTCTCCGCTGCCCTGCCGCCCGCCCAGGCCGCCGCGGCCAACGAGGCCTTCAAGGTGATTCTGGACGAACCCTGGCGCATCGAGAAAGTCAATGCCAACGCCGCCCTGTTCATCAACGGCCTGAAGGAGCGCGGCTTCGACACGCTACAGACTACGACCGCCATCGTGCCGGTCCTCTGCGGCAGCGATGAGCGTGCCTTTGCCATGACGCGCGCCTGCCAGCATCGGGATATCTTCGTCCTGCCGGTCGTTTCACCCGCCGTACCCGAAGGTCTGGCGCGCCTGCGCGCCACCGTCACCGCCGCCCATGAGCCGGCTGAAATTGTACAGGCCATGGACATCATGGCAGAGGCTGGCCGGGAACTTGGCCTGCTTTCCTGAACGGAAGCGCCGGACAGAGCGCCGGGGCTGGCCCGTCTTTCCCCTCTGGAGGTGAATATGGCAACCCCCGACCCCCCTCCTGCCAGCGATGAGCGCATCATGGCCGCTCTGGGACACATTTGTATTCTGATCCCCTACATCGGCGTCCTGGTACCCATCGTCATCTGGATCACCCAGAAAGAGAAACCACGCTTTGTCGCCGGCCAGGCGCTGCAGGCAATCGCCTATCAACTGTTCTTGCTGGTAGCGTTCTTTACCGGCTGGAGTTGTTACGTCTTCTCTTTTGTGATCCCCATCCTCGCTATCCGCTCGGAAACCGCCGCAATGTCCGAGTGGCCTGTGGCAGCCGTGTTCTTTCTGCCGCTGGCCATAGTGGGGATGCTGCCGGTATCATTCTGGGAATCATTGCTGCCATACAAACCTTTCGCGGCCAGGATTTCAACTATCCCCTTCTTGGCAGGTGGATCCGAGGTTCGCTGCTGAAATGACGCCCAGGCTGATTCTCCAGGCAGGCCGCGAGTCATCGTTGCAGCGCCGCCACCCCTGGATTTTTTCCGGTGCCGTGGCGCGTCTGGAAGGTGAGGTCGCCCCCGGCGCAACGGTGGATGTCTACACAGCGAGCGGCAAGTGGCTGGCGCGCGCGGCCTGCTCTCCCGCCTCACAGATTCGGGCTCGCGTTTGGACCTTTGACGCCGGCGAGGCCGTGGATGCCGCTTTTTTTCGCCGCCGCCTGCGCGCGGCGATGGCCGCGCGGGGGGCGCTTCTGCCAGCAGCCGACGCTGCCCGGTCCGCCGTTCGTCTGGTCCACGCGGAATCCGATGGCCTGCCCGGCTTTATCGTTGACCGTTACGCGGATACCCTCGTCGTTCAGTTCCTGACCGCCGGCGCGGAGTACTGGCGGGAGACGTTTGTCAACCTGTTGCTGGAAGAAAGTGGGCTGCAGCGCGTCTGGGAACGCTCCGACGCCGAGGTCCGCGCTCTGGAGGGACTCCCCGCGCGTCGCGGCGTTTTGCACGGCGACCCGCCCGAACGGCTGGTCATCTGCGAAAACGGCCTGTACTTCACGGTAGACATTGCCCAGGGGCACAAAACGGGATTTTATCTGGATCAACGTGAAAACCGCGCCCGTCTGGGCGCGCTGGCGCGCGAGCGCGAGGTGCTGGACTGCTTTTGTTATACCGGTGGTTTCACCGTTCATGCCCTGGCTGGCGGGGCGCGCAGCGTGCTGGCCATTGATTCATCGCCAGAGGCGCTGGCGCTCTGCCAGGAGAACGTGCGCCGCAACCATCTGCCTGTGGAACGACTTACCCTGCAGGAAGGGGATGTCTTCCACGTGCTACGCTCCTTGCGTGATCAGAACCGCTCCTTCGACCTGATTATCCTCGACCCGCCCAAGTTCGCGCCAACGGCGGCCCAGGCCGGCAAGGCCGCGCGCGGGTATAAAGACATCAACCTTCTGGCCTTCAAACTGCTGCGACCAGGAGGACTGCTGGCTACTTTTTCCTGTTCCGGGGGAGTGGACGCCGCTCTGTTTCAAAAAATTGTCGCCTCTGCCGCGCTGGATGCCGGCGTAGAGGCGATTATCCTGGCCCGCCTGCATCAGGCGGCAGATCACCCTGTGGCCTTGCATTTTCCCGAGGGCGCCTACCTCAAGGGACTGCTCTGCCTCAAACGGTAACCTCAAGGAGTAGAGGAAGAAGCCGCTTTGGCCTCTCGGGCCGCGCGAACCTTCTCCAACGCCTCGGCCAGAGCCTGACCAAAGCCGGCCACACTCAATGGCTTGGAAAAATAGCCATCGCAGCCGGCTTCGAGAGCGCGCTTGCGATCGCCGGGCAAGGTATGGGCCGTCAGGGCAAAGATGGGAATGTTCTTCGTCTCGGCGTTGGCCTTGAGTCGACGCGCCACCGTCCAGCCATCAATTTCGGGTAAGGATAAGTCCATCAGAATCAAATCCGGCTTTTGGCTGCGCGCCATTTCCAGCGCCTCTTTGCCGTCGCGGGCGGCGAGGACTTCATAGCCGGCCCGTTGAAGCAACAGGCTGACCAGATCGAAGTTGTCCTCGTTGTCCTCGGCCAGCAACACGCGTAATTTGCTCATCGCACACCTCCGTGTGATGAAACACCTCATTCTTTTATACAACACTTTTCGCGTGCCATAAATAACATTTTAATTACAACTTTGTGGTATATTGCCTCCTATGCGCATTCTCTTTGTAGCGGATGGCCGTTCACCCATTACACGCCAGTGGCTGCAATACTGGCTGGAACAAGGGGATGAGGTCTATCTGGTCTCGACCTTTCCCTGTGCCCCGGAGGCGGCGCTGGCCGGTTATGAGTTCCTGCCGCTGGCCTTCAGCAGGTATCAGGCTGGCAGAGGCGCGGCCAGCCGGCGCGGCCTGACGACGGGCGGGCGCGCCCGCATACGCCAATGGCTGGGTCCGTTGACGCTGCCGCGCGCGGCGCGCCGTTTGCGCGCTGTGATCGCGCAGGTGCAACCCGATTTCGTCCACGCCCTGCGCATACCCTACGAGGGCATGGTCGCCGCCTGGGCCAACGCGCCGGCGCCGCTGGTCATTTCGGTCTGGGGCAACGATTTTACCCTGCATGCCAGAACCACCCCTTTGCTGGCGTACCTGACGCGTCTGACGCTGCGCCGGGCCACGGCGCTGCATGCCGATTGCCAGCGCGATGTGCGGCTGGCGCGCCGTCTCGGTCTGGCGCCCGATTGCCCCACCCTCGTGGTGCCGGGCAATGGCGGAGTGCGCCGCGAGGTGTTCTTCCCGCCGGCTACGCCGCCCGTCCAGCCGGTGGTGATTAACCCGCGCGGGTTGCGCGGCTACGTGCGCACCGATGCTTTTTTCCGCGCCGCGTCGCTGGTGCTGGAAAAACGACCGGAAGCGCGCTTCTACGGCGTCGCCATGGCTGGCGAAGAAGAAGCGCGACGCTGGGTTGAACAGTTGAAGATAGAACATGCCGTTACTCTGTTGCCTCCGCAGCCTCATGCCGCCATGGGAGAACTTTTTCGCGCGGCCATGGTAGCCGTTTCGCCCAGCACTCACGACGGCACACCTAACACCCTGCTGGAGGCGATGGCCTGCGGTTGTCTGCCGGTGGCGGGCGATATCGAGTCAGTGCGCGAGTGGATCACACCGGGCAAGAACGGTCTGCTGGTGGACCCCTGTTCGCCGACCGAACTGGCAACCGCCATGCTACAAGCCTTGAGCGATGAAACCCTGCGTCAACGGGCGGCGCAAGAAAACGCCCGCCTCATCGCCGAACGCGCCGACTATCGGCGTTGTATGGCGATGGCGCGGGCATTCTACCAGCAAATGTTGACCCACCGCCCTGCCGCGCAAGAGAAGGAAAGAGCGGCCTGACGACTACTTACGCGCGCGGGGCACGCAGGGTGTCCAGACGCTGTTGCAATTCAATGCGGCGTGTGGCTGCCGCCTGACGAATCTCGGCGCCAAAAGCCGCAAAGCGTTCTCGAATCTGCGTGCGTAACTCACTCCCGGATTCGGGGGCAAAAAGCAGAGCCAGCGTGCTGCCGACCAGCCCGCCCAGAACAACGCCAAGAAGAAAGCCCAACAAACGTCGCATAGAATACCTCCTCAAGGTTTTCTCAAACGCCAGGCAACCATAGCCAGGCCGATACCGCCCAGAATCAACAATACCCCGCCAATGCCCAGCAACGGCGAAGGCGCCGGCCGCGAGGGCTGGGGAACCACGCTTTTCTGAACGCCAAAGGCTATCTGCGAGGTATCACCCGGAGCCAGGGTAAACGAATAACTCAGTGCCGTGGTCGGGTTATATCCCTCCGGAACGGCTGCGCTGGCAGTGTACTCACCCATGGGTACCTCGTCAAAGCAAACGCGCAAAGGCTCACCGGTCGCCGGATCCAGGCCGCCAACGGTAGTCTCCGAACGTGAGAACAGCCCGTCGGCGCTGGTCAGGCCTACGGCCCCTCCTTCTACTGCCGCCTCATCTTCCTGACGCAAACCATCGCCGTTACGGTCATCAAAGATCAGAAGACAGACGGTACCCTTGCCGCCCGCGAGAGGGGTTGGGGTAGGGCCGGCCAACGTGGGAGTTGGCGAAGGGCCGGCCGTCGGCGAGGCCTGACCACTGACGCCAAAGCCCAGCAACAATTCCTGACCCGGACGGATAGTACAGTTCTGGTCAAGGTGGTTGTTGCGAATCAAATCGTCCACCGAGACGCCGGTCAGCAACGAGATACGCAAACAGTTATCTCCTTCCTGAACAATATAGATGATCCGCCCATCTGTCCCGGGAGTAGGGGTGGAATAGCCAATTTGCGCCGAGGGTGCCGCCTGGGCACTCAACGCCAAGGCGCTCAAACCGAGCAGGAAGCAAAAACTACTGGCAAGAAGCAGAAAGCGTTTTTTCACCGGACGCCCCTTTGGCGGAAAGTTTCTATCAGGATTATACTCTATTCCGCGCGGGGAACGCAACCGGGCGTTCTATCACATAAAATGTTACCGAGGTAACCATGGCAGAAACCGACCCCATGAACATAAACGAACGTCGCAAATACCTGCATAAGGTGCGCCTGCGCCGGGTCTACGATGACGCCCGTACTCCTTTTGACCGCCTGTGTTACCTTCAGGCAATCGCGAGCGACAAACAGGCCGAACTACAGGCATTGCGTCAGGCCACGAACCCCTTGACCCCGCACCGGGAAATCCAAACCCTGATTGACCGCTTGAGCGCTTTGCCTTGTGCCCCCCAGGAAGTGAACGAAGATGTCCGCCTCACGCTCCATGAGAAAGCCTTGCCCCTTGCCTGACCGCTGCTGGTCTTGCCAGCTTCCTGATGATACAATCCTGTTATCCCCCCTCCCCCGAAGGCAAGCAGCCATCCAAACATGGCGGCTTGCCTTTTCATTCCCAAAGAAAGGAGTGATGCCGTTGGGTAGCATCATCTGGATAGCATCATCATTTGAAAGAACGATTGGCTGTCGGTAACATTTTCATCTGGATTGACACGCACGGACCGGCCCTCGACTCCATCGGGCGCTTTTTCCGGCCTGCGCCGGCCCCGGCGGGCCACTGTTGTTTTCCTTACTCACCCGTGGCCGCGAAAGCAGGCAATTCCAGAGCGACTTTCTCATCGCTCTGAACGAGATAATACGGCACCCAGGCAATGCCGAAAAGGGTGATGAAAATAGCGTTCTTCTTGGGGGCTATGGCTATCTGGGTAACCTGGTGTACCGCTTCGCCCCAGCGAGCATTGATCTCCTCCGTCAGACGCTGACGTTCCTCTTCCAGACGGGCCAGTTGTTCGCGGTAGAGACGCAGCGCCTCTATGGATTCATCCACTTCGGCTTTGGCCTGCTCGGTCAAGCGATGCTTGGTCAGCGAGGTGGAAAGCCGCCGCGCGCTGCGCCGGCCCAGTACGCCCAGGGCGCCCAGCACGTTTTCGGCATGCGTGGCCAGTTCTTCCTGCTTACGCTCGCTCAATTCAATCTCGTCCATCCGTAATTCGCGCTCTTCGCGAGCAATTTTATCTTGCAAAGTCTTAATCTGGCGGTCGAGGGTAGCCATGGTCCTGGCCACTTCGGCATCGCGCGCCTGGCGCGCCGCCTCGGAACAGGCTTTCAAGAATTCCGCCTGCGAAACTTCCGGCGTGGCATATACCCCCAGCGTCTCATTGGCGCGGACATTGACGCGCACCGTGCGGTATATCCAGTCGGCAAAATCGCGCTGCAGGGCAGTCAGCAGGCGAGCATCCGCAAGCGAGGCCTCCAGCGCGGCAAACAAAGCCTGCGAGGCTGGAGCAGGATCGAACGCTTCGGGCGAAGGCAACGAGCAGACGAAATCCTCCCAGCGCACGAGGCCGCGCCGATCGGGGTTGGGCACCAGCACCGATTTCACCACCTCGCTATCTACCCCAAACTTACGGTCGAGAAAACGAACACTGGCCGAGGCCAGCAGCGCCGGTCGGTAGAGGACTTCGGACGCCGTCACCTCCGCCGGCAGGGATACGCCTGCCAGAGCCGCCGCCTTTGCCAGGGAGAGGTTGAGCGGGAGGAAGAATTCTGCCACGCCAGCCGGAGGCGCCGGGCGGGTACGGCTGGCGCCCGAGGTAGAGGCCAGCGGCGCCGACCGCGCGGCGGCGCGGACGGGCGCCGGCGCTTCCGCCGGCAGCCTCGCCTCGTCACCAGCCATGCCTGTCGCTGACGGAGACGCTGTTTCTCCGGTTTCGGGAACGACCCCGGCCAGACGGTTCAGGGCCGGAATCTGGGCACGCGTGAGCGGCCCGGCCAGGTAATTCATTGCCCAACGGCTATAGAAGAGCGTGGGAGCGCCACTCGAAGCATGGACATTGTGCAACAGGAAGACGCGCTTTTCCAGACGTGAAATCAACCTGTCGAGCATGGCGCGGTTAAGGCCGTCTCCCCGGACGCCTTCCAGGCCATCCAGCAGTCGTTGCTTATCCTGATCGGTCTGCAACTTGCCGATGAACCAGGTGCCGGCGTTCGAGAGAGCCTTGTAATCCATGTCAACCGGGTTTTGCGTCGCCAGAAGCAGGCCCAATCCAAAAGCCCGCCCTTGTTTCAGCAGGCGCATCAGTGGTGGTTTCGAGGAGGGATTCGCCGCAGGCGGCAGGTAGCCATGAATCTCATCCATATAGACGATGGCGCGCAGGTTGGGCGAACCGGGCTGGCCGCGCATCCAGGCCTCGACAGCAGTGAACAGCAGGGTAACGAAAAACATCCGCTCGGCCTCAGAAAGATGCGCCAGGTAAAAGATAGAATGGCGCGGACGGCCCTCTGGCGTTGAAAGCAAAGCAGCAACATCCAGCGGCTGACCAATGCGCCAGAGCTCGAACGAAGGCGCGGCGAGAATGTTATTGAGCCGCAGGGCCAGTTCCACGCGTTCTTTGGGCAGGAGAAACGTATCTACCGGGAAAGCGCCCACCTTATCGAACGGCGGCGACTGAACCTGCAGGATAAGTTCGTTCAGGTCAAGGGAGGCATTTTGACTCCAGGCGGTCTGAAAGATATGGGAAAGCAGCACATGCTCGCGCGAGCGCAGCGGATCCACATCCTGAAAGCCCGCCAGGCCCAAAATGGCCGTGACGGTGCTGCTGATGCGTTCGGTCAGGGCCTCGCGGTTCGTGGCCCAATCCAGGCCCGGCGCAGTGAGTGAGCCGACGATATTGACCGGCAGGCCGGCGTCAGAACCGGGGGTATAGACAGCATATTGAACGGCATCCTGGAGCGCCTGCAGATTCGCGCGGCTCAACCCCCACTCGGCCAGGCCCGCGCGCCATTGTGTCGCCGCTTCCGCCGCAGCCTGTTCCACCGACTTGCCGGCGCGTCGTGCGCTTTCCACATCCACCCAGGGCCGGAAATCCTCAGGCGCAAGGTTCGGGAAATGGAGCAACAGATTGGTCAGATCACCTTTAGGGTCAATCAACAAGGCCGGGATGCCCTGCAAGGCGGCTTCTTCCATCAACGCCACGCACAGGCCGGTTTTCCCCGATCCTGTCATCCCGACGACAATGGCATGGGTGGTTAAATCATCCGCCTCATACCCCAGTGTCTGGGTAGTGACGACGCCAGCATCAATATCGAACAGACGACCGAGATAGAACGTTTTGCCCATAGGTTGCTCCTCGAAAACCTGTGACCGCGCGGGTTCGATTTTTGCGTTCCCTGGTGCGATGGGAACTGACAGCGCTGTTCTCTGTAGAACGTTTCCCTGTCCGAGGCAACCTGTACAGTGGTGCAGCGAGGCGAGTACCATGTCTTGAGGTCGGGCGCGGCCCGCCGATGCCGTTCTGTAACATCACCAGAGCACGGCACGGTCTCCTCCTGCTGGTGACGCCGCTCCAGGTTGGAACAGGGCATTCGCACCTGCTTTAATTGTAAACCATGAGCCAGAGAAGCGGGAATGCGGATTCTCACAGGTGGCTCAGATTGAATTCGATCCCCTCTTACCCAGCCGTTGTCACGACGAGGCGGCGATAACCGCCGCAGCAATTTCCTTTCACTTGAATTCTGTCCACTTCCTCCTCGACGAAAGCGGCGGCGATGGGAGAAATCCAGGCTCGATTCGCTTGAGGGCGGAACGGTTTTCGTGTATAGTACAGGAAGATTTATCAGGAGGTGACTCATGCCGCAAAGAGATGTCCTTTGCATCCGCATTCGCGCCCTGACGCTCTTCTTTATGGCGGCTCTGGTGCTGAGCGGCTTGACTGCTCTGCCCCTCAGTTATGAGCTGGATTATCTCAACCGTCTGGTCGGGCCACAGTCTATTTTCGCGCCCCTGTTTCCCAACGTCACCGCCTGGATTGGGCGGGTGCACGACGGCCTGCTGGACAGCTGGAGTCGCTATCCTTTTCTGGCCTATGGCACCGACTGGCTGGCCTTTGCCCATTTCGTCATCGCTCTGGCTTTCCTCGGCGTTCAACATGACCCCATCAAGAATCGCTGGGTCGTCGAGTGGAGCATGCTGGCCTGCGTACTCGTCATTCCCTGGACGCTGGTTGCCGGCGCCGTGCGCGGCATCCCCTGGTTCTGGCAATGCGTGGACATGTCTTTTGGCATTGTGGGAATCATCCCTCTGCTTTTCCTGCGCCGTGATATTCGGCGTCTGGAAAGTCTCCCCTTGCCATAGGGCACAAACGATGATAAATTCAAGCAAAGGCACGATATTTGTCATTTGACAAGTGAGCATAAGTGCGGTAATCTGAAACCGAACCATCCTATCGGAAACCAAATCACCTTACAGGAGAAGATTCTATGGCTCTCAAAATTACCGATGAATGTATTGCCTGCGGCGCCTGTCTGCCGGAATGCCCGACGAACTCCATCACGGAAGGCACCCCCTATGTGATTAACCCGGATACCTGTGTGGAGTGCGTAGGCTACTACGATTCACCGCAGTGCCAGTCGGTCTGCCCGGTAGCCGATGTCGCGATTGTGAAGGCGTGACCGAAAGCGGCAGAAATGCAGCAACAAAGAAATCCCCCAAGACGGGGATTTCTTTGTTTAAGTCATCGTGATCGTTGCGGCGGCCGGGGGACAGCGCAAAGCCTACGCTGCCTGTTCCAGCAAAGCAATGGCGTGGCGAATGCGTTCGAGCACTTTTTCTTTGCCGACAATTTCCATGCTCTCGAAAAGGGGGGGGCTGACGGTCTGGCCGGTCACAGCCACGCGTAAAATGCCGAATACCTGGCCGGCAGTCAGCCCCAGTTCGGCCACCAGTTGGCGCATCGGCGGCTCGGCCAGGGTCGCCGTGAGCGCTGGCAGGGATTCGAGAATCTGGCAGGCCCGGCGCGCCACCTGCGCGGATTGCGCCGCAGTCAGCCCTTTCGCGATCAGTTCCTCCCTCTTTGGCTCAACATGGGCGCGGAAAAACCAGGCGGCAAACGGCAGACAATCATCCAGCGTGACCAGGCGCTCACGAATCAATGGCACGATGCGCAACAGGGTAGGGTCATCGGCCTGCAGGCCGGCCGAGAGAAAGTAAGGTTTAAGGCGCGCGGCCAGGTCGGCGTCCGTCAGACGACGGATGTGCGCCGCGTTAAAGTGATCGAGTTTGGCAAAGTTGATGGCTGCCGGGGAGGGCGTCAGGCGGGTGATGTCGAAGCGCGCGATCATCTCCTCCAGCGTCATCAATTCGTCTTCTGCCACCCCCCACCCCATCAAGGCGATCCAGTTCAAGACGCCTTCAGGAATGTACCCCAGCGCTTTCATGTCTCCAATAAAGATAGAATGATCGTCTTTGAGGGCTTCGGCGGCATCGCGCTTGCTCATTTTCCCTTTGCCACTGGGTTTCAGGAAAATCGAGAGGTGGACCCAAACCGGCTCTTCCCAACCAAAGGCGCGAATCACATTGACGTGCAAAGGGAAGGTGGAAAGCCATTCTGAACCGCGAATCACGTGGGTGATCTTCATCAGGTGGTCATCCACCATGGCCGCCAGATGATAGGTTGGCAGGCCGTCCGATTTGAGCAAGATGAAATCGTCCAGCATGGAATTTGCCACCGTAATGGCGCCACGTAACAAATCGGTGGCGGTTGTCGTCCCCTCCTGGGGCATGCGGAAGCGGATGACATGCCGTTCGCCGGCGCGGACGCGCCGCCGGGCGTCCGCGGGGTCAAGGGCGCGGCAGGCGCCATCATAACGCGGGGTTTCCTTGCGCTGTCTTTGTTCCTGGCGCACCCGCTCCAGGCGCTCTGGCGAACAAAAGCAGGGGTAGGCGTGGCCCTTTTCGACCAGTTCCCAGGCGTAATGGCGATAAATCTCCTCGCGCTCCGTCTGACGATAGGGGCCGTAGGGGCCGCCGATGTCGGGGCCTTCATCATAATCCAGTCCCAGCCAGCGCAAACCGTCAATCAATTCCTGTTCGGCGCCCGGCACGAAACGGCGGCGATCGGTGTCCTCGATACGCAGGATGAACTGTCCGCCAGTGCGGCGCGCCCACAGGTAGTCGTAAAGGGCGGTGCGCGCGGAACCAAGGTGCATCCGTCCCGTAGGCGAAGGCGCAAAGCGGACGCGCGCCGGCTTCAAGTCAGAGGTTGAGGAGGCAAGCGAGGCATTCTCCATGGTGTCTCCAGCGATGCAGTCTATTTAGAATTCCAGCAACTGGCGGCGCATCATCACGCTTTCCACCAGGCCAATGCCGATCATCAGCGAGACCAGCCCGCTGCCGCCGTAACTGATGAAGGGCAACGGCAGGCCGGTGACCGGAATCAGTCGCAGATTGACGGCAACGTTGACCGCCCCCTGGAAGAACAGCAAGACAGCGACGCCATAAGCGATCAGGGAACCGAAGGGATCGCGCGCCTGACGCGCGACGCGCAGGCAACGATAGATGATGAAGCCCAGCAGAAGGATGACCAGCAACGTGCCTGCCAGCCCCAGTTCCTCGCCAATGACCGAAAAAATAAAGTCGGTATGGCGCACTTTCAGGAAGCGCAGCTGGGTCTGCGTGCCCAGGCCGTAGCCTTTGCCTGTCCAGCCGCCCGAACCGAGCGCAATCAGCGCCTGCTCAACGTTATAGCGCGCCCCATGCCGCTCGGCGGTCGAATCCGAGGCAAAGAACATGATAATGCGGTCCTGTTGATAACCGGCCAGGAGAGGAAAGATGACAATGCTACCTGCCACCGCCACCACCGCGATGGTCACGGCGTGCTGCCACTTCATGCCGCCGACCCAGGCCATGGCCGCCCAGAGCACACCGATAACAATGACGTTGCTCAGGTTCGGCTGCAGGAAAATCCAGATTGCCAGGCCGGCCGGGATCAGTGCGCTGCGGAACAACCAGCGCCAGCCATGGGGTTGTTCGCTGGTCTGAGAAAAGTAATAGGCCAGACCCAGAATCACCACAATCTTGGCCAGTTCGGTCGGTTGAATGGAAATCAGGCCGGTTTCAATCCAGCGGGCGGCACCAAAGCGTTCGCCAGCGGTCAGGTACAGGATAATGAGGAAAATCATCACGACCAGATACAGCCAGCGAATCGCCGCGCCCCAGAAGTGGTAGTCCACAGCCGCGACGAGCAAAATGAGGATGAATCCCAGTGCCGCAAAGATAATCTGCCGTGGCACCAGATCGGCCAGGTAAGGGTTGCTGGCGAGAGCGGAGCGAATCATGGCCACGCCGAAGACCATGGCCACCAGCACCGCGCCCAGCAACCAGAAATCGAAGTGCCGCCAGAGTTCACTGCGGAACATACGGGTTCACTTGTGCCGTCGCCCCGCTCCAGCACGCAAGGGAATATCGGCCACCAGACGTTGCGCCCGTCCTTCCTGAGCAATGCGAATCTCCACAGCCAGGGGGTCTATATCCACATGGCGGGAGATAGTGGCGATGAGATCGTCCTTCAACACGTCCAGTTCAGCCGGCGTCAAATCGGTTCGATCGTGGATCAGGACCAGGCGCAGGCGTTCGCGTGCGCTATCGGCGCTGTTCTTTCGTCCGAGAAGCGCGGCCATATCACTTCCTCCCCAGGAGTTTCTGCAGAAAGCCGGTCGACTCCATTTCCAGGAATGGCACCTGTTCCCCCAACAGGCGGCGGGCGATGTTCTGGAAGGCCAGACCGGCTTTCGATTTGCCGTCCAGCGCCAGCGGTTGCCCTTTGTTCGAGGCGATGAGGACGTTCTCGTCTTCCGGCACCACGCCGATCAGTTCGATGGCCAGTAAATCCAGCACATCTTCTACGGCCAGCATATCGCCGCGCCGCACCAGAGCCGGGTTGACGCGGTTGATGATGAGCGAAGCCGGGCCTTTCCCTTCCGCCTCCAGCAAGCCGATGACGCGATCGGCATCGCGCACCGCCGAAATTTCCGGGTTGGTCACGACGAGAACCTTATCGGCGGGAGCAATGGCGTTACGAAAACCGCGCTCGATGCCGGCCGGCGAGTCGATGAGCACCCAGTCCACGTCTGGGCGCAGTTCGTCGCACAAGCGCACCATGTCGCTGGGCGAGACGGCGCTTTTGTCGCGCGTCTGGGCCGCCGGGATAAGGAAAAGCGTCTCCAGACGCTTATCGCGAATCATGGCCTGCCGCAGACGACAACGACCTTCCACCACATCCACCAGATCATAAACGATGCGGTTTTCCAAACCGAGCACCACATCGAGGTTGCGCAGACCGATGTCACTGTCAATGCAAACGACCGTCTTGCCCTGGGCCGCCAGGGCGACGGCGATATTGGCAACCGTGGTGGTCTTGCCCACGCCGCCTTTGCCCGAAGAAACCGTGACTACCGTTGCAGCCATAGCACCTTCCTGATTTATGCCTTCCAAACTTCTGCTTCAATCTGACCGTCTACCAGCCGCGCCATCTCCGGTTGGGCCTTGCGGCCTTTCCTGGAGGGAACCGCGATGGCGCCGGCAATGCGTAGTTGGGTGGGAGCCAGTTCGAGCGCGCAGACCACGGCGCTTTCGTCACCGTGCGCGCCGGCATGTACCAGCCCGCGCAAACGTCCCCAGACCACAATACTGCCGGCGGCGATGATTTCCGCGCCGGGGTTGACGTCGCCGAAGACGACCACGTTGCCGCCGTGCTCCAGATGAGTTCCCGAACGCAACGGTCCCCGCAGCCAGAGTGCGGTATCCGGCGGGGCTTTGGTAATGGTCTGGGAGACAATCGGCGAACGCGGCTTCGCCAGACGAGTCGCCAGGCCCAGATTCTGGGCAGTGGTCTCTGTCAGGGGCGATTCCGAAAGCACCGCCCAAAGCGAAATGCCGCGCTCGGAAAGCTGGTCGCGCAGGTGCGCCAGTTCAGCCACTTTGAGCGGCTGACTGCCGACATCCAGCGCCAGGCGCGCCCCCTGGAAGAAAGACGGGTTGGCGCCAATGTATTCCAGTAAGGCAGCTTCCCGCTCCGGCCAGGGCGCATCGCCCAGGATGACCAGCAGGCTATCGCGCAGACCTTTGATTTGAACCAGCGAGTCCGCAGCACTCATCGGCATTTCGATGTAACTATTCCGCTCTGCATCAACGCTGTTGTGTATGTCATGGCGAGGAGCGTTCTTTGCGACGAAGCAATCTCCAGGCGAGTCAATTTAGCCTGATAAATGGGAGATTGCTTCACCGAAAAACGGCTCGCAATGACATGGCTGAGTAGTTACATTTCGATTATAGCATGAGTGGGGCAGGGCAACACCCTTTCAGGCTTCAGCAGGTGCCTTGTCCTGGCAGGAAAAGAGCATCTTCTGATGACAAAAAGCCAAAAAAATACCTGTGTTGGGCTGACAGCAAGTCGCTCGCGCGTATGATCACTCCTCTTGCTGGCGAGTGTTTACAATCTGGCAAAAATGGGGCAAAATCAAATCGGTACTGACCGGGCCAATCGTCTTTGCGGTGAGAGAATCGAACCCTCGCCAGGTTTGCCGATCCCCACGCCTTTCGAACAAGGACAACGAGATGCGAGCGCGCGACCGATTCCCCCCTGTCGTCTACATCCTGGTATTTGGCATTCTGTTTGCCTTGAGCACCGTAGCCAGAACGACCGAGGCATACAGTGGAGATCTGCCGGTTGATTACGGGAATTATGTACAGGGAATCCGGCTCCTCTATCAAGGCAGGAATCCCTATACGCTAGAATTCTTTGCCCCTCCCTGGATTGCTTTCCTCCTTTCCCCTTACTATTTGCTGAAACATCCTTTGTTCTGGCAAACGACCTGTGCCCTTTGCGTCATTATTTTATTAATCTTTTCTTACCGCTGGCTGCCAGAACAAGGGAGCGATACAAGGCCGCTTATCCTCGGAATGACCCTGTTATTCGTCCTGCCGACAACGATATTTGCCATCGCGTTAGGACAGTTGTCCTCCCTGGTTGGACTGGCAATCAGTCTCGCCTGGGCTTTCGTGGCCGGAAGGAAGGCCACCCCTTGGGCAATCTCCTTCGTTCTGATTCTCACCACTCTCAAAATACACGTGGTCTTTGTGCCGTTCTTGCTGCTCATGGCGGAGTTGTTTCGACAGCAGGCGTGGAGGACTATTCTGATCCTGGCATTAACTGTAACCCTGCTGGCTTTGGCCTCTTCCTGGTTTTTATATGAGAATTGGATCACGGCGCTGATGAATGCTGTATTTTTGGGCCGAAAATTCCTGGGGGGTGAGGGCCTGGCTGCCAGTTTTTACTTCAGTTATGCGAATGCAGGAATCCCCGCTGTTGTTTTCATCCCCCATCTGATCTATGTCGTTGCCCGCTGGCTCAAAGAAGGGCTTCATCCATACCTGTTCTTGCTGGCTATCACGCTGAACTTTCTGGTCATCCCTTATAGCCGGCAATATGATTACGTTATCTTGCTGCCGGCCTGCTTCTATCTTTACAGTCAACTATGGAACAGCCGCTGGCGCTACGGCTTGTGGGTGATTTTCTGGCTCTTTTTGGGAGTGCTCTCTTTGTTTACCAAGCTCTCCTTTATCATCCCAGCCATCACGCTGATGCTTCTGCTAGGGTTGCCTGGTGACGCCGTAAAGCGGCCAGGGAGTTCGCCAGAAAAGAGAGTACAGCAGACAGGTAAATTTCAGCCACTCTGATTTGACGACATCGGTTCACAGCAACTTTCAACGGCAGACCACAATCTCCCCTGTGCTCTGAGGCGCGTGCAGCGGCAGGCCAAAGTAGGGCGAAGGGTCAAGCGTGTTGCGGATGTCCAGTTCGTTGCGAAAATGCCCGCGCCCATCGTCGAGAACGATAGAGAAGTGCAAATGGACGCCTACCGGTTGGCGTGGATTGCCGGAGTAATTGCCCTGATAACCGAGGAATGTGCCGGCAGTGACGTAGTGTTCACTCACGCCGGACGGAAATTCAGGCGCAATGAACGAGTTGCCCTCCGCATCGGCCATGTGGGTATAGTAAAGCCAGATTTGCCGGCCAGGGTGCAGCGGATCATCGGGCACGCGCACAATAAGCGATGATTTCCACCCTGCCAGACGTGTCAGGTAGCCATCATAGGCGGCCACCACCGGCGTCACGCCGGGTGCCGTTCCGCCGAAAATGTCTATGCCTTGATGACGATGGCCAAGGCGGAACGAATCGTCATACAGATAACCAATGAAGCCGCTGGTCGGGAAGAGAAACGGCGCCTCAGGACGGCAACGCACTCCTGCCTGACTGGCCCAATCGGGATGGTCGTCAGGATGGCGAAGCCATTCCAGTACGCGCGCCGAACGCGCCGCGCCGGGACGCCAGTGCCCGTAGAGGGCCAGACCGCCTCCTAGTAGTTTGTAAACTTTTATTTTGTTGTTGGCCTTTACACGGTAAACCCCAATATATGGCTAATTGCGAGGTACAGAATCTCATATATGCCATATATGGCAGTATCTTGGCTATGAGTGCCACGGCCTGAACTTACAAAAACAAACCTGACACACCACTAGCAACGTTCCGACTAGAATGATGAGAAGCAACGTTCGTCTGTGCATACAATCAGCCAGGCCTTCCGGCAAAGTCGGAGATGTTTACGGCGCGATTATACGCCAGTTCCGGTCACGAACGAGAGTATAATCGCCTCGATGTACGCGCGCGTGACAGTCAACGTACCCGCCTGCAACGGCGAATTTGACTATGCAGTACCACCAGAACTGGAAACGCGTCTGCAGGCAGGTTGTCTGGTTGCCGTACCGTTTGGTAAGCAAACGGTGCAGGGGGTGGTGCTCGAACTGACGGCGCAGCCTGCCGTCGCCGCGCCGCGTCCCATCCTGGCGCTGCTCGATCCTTTGCCTGTGCTGACTGCCGCGCAGCTTGATCTGGCGCGCTGGCTGGCCGAATCCACCTTACAACCCCTGGCCGCGATGGTGGACCTGATGCTGCCGCCCGGCCTCAGTCAACACGCCGATACGTTATATCAAGTGCGCGAGGCCGCTCTGACGCCTGCGATCCTGTCCGAGATGAAAGGCACGAGCGCCCGTCTGTTGAAACTGCTGCATGAAAAAGGTGCGCTGCGCGGGCGCCAGATTGACCGTCACTTCCAGAATGTGGACTGGCGCAAGACAGCCCAGTACCTGACGCGTCGCGGCCTGTTGACTGCCCAACCGCTCCTGCCGCCGCCGTCCGTCCGCCCGAAATACGTGCGCACGGCTCAACTGGCCGTCCCGCCCGAGCAGGCCGAAGCCGCTATGCCCACCCTGGGGCGCACCCCCGCCACGCAGCAACGTCGCCAGGCCGCGTTACGCGTCCTGATGCGCGAGGGCGGCGAAGTAAACGTCTCCTGGCTGTACGCCGAAGCCGGTTGCACGCTGGCCGATTTGCAGGAACTGGCCGAACGCGAACTCATCGTCCTGCGCGAGACAGAAATCTGGCGTGATCCGCTCCAAAATCTGGTCAGCGGCGAGGCCGCCAGCCGTGAACCGCCGCCCCTGACCCCCGACCAGCAGCAGGTCTGGGATGTGATTCGCTCCGCCCTGACCGCCCCCTGGAGCGAACGGGATACCCCGCCGCGACCTTTCCTGCTACAAGGCGTCACCGGGTCCGGAAAGACGGAAATTTACCTGCGCGCCGTGCAGGAGTGCCTGCAACGTGGGCAGCAAGCCATTATTCTCGTCCCTGAAATCGCCATCACCCCGCAGACCATTCGCCGCTTTCTGGCGCGCTTTCCGGGCCGGGTTGGTCTGCTGCACTCGCGCCTTTCGCCTGGCGAACGCTATGACACCTGGAGGCGAGCGCGCCTGGGATTGCTGCAAGTCATCGTTGGGCCGCGTTCAGCACTTTTCACCCCTTTTCCCAACCCCGGCCTGATTGTTGCCGACGAATGCCATGATCCCTCTTACTACCAGTCCGAGCCGCCCTTCTACCATGCGGTGGAAGCGGCCATACAATACGCGCGCCTGTGCCACGCCATATGCATTTTGGGTTCGGCGACGCCGGCGATTCAACAGCGTTACGAGGCCGAGACCGGCGAGAGCCTCTATCTGGAACTGCGGCAGCGCGTCGGCAATGGTCGCCCGCTCCCGTCCGCTACGCCGGCCGGCCTGCCGCCGGTACAGATTGTGGACATGCGCGCGGAACTGAAAGACGGCAACCGTCACATCTTCAGTCGCGCCTTGCAGCAAGCCCTGGGCGAGGTGCTGCAACGCGGCGAACAGGCTATCCTCTACCTGAACCGCCGCGGCACCGCTACCTATGTGTTCTGCCGTGAATGTGGTTACGTGGCGAAGTGTCCGCGCTGCAATATTCCTCTCACCTATCACCTGGCGGCTGACCCGGCTCCTGAGGCGGGCGCGACGCGCCCGACGTTGCGTTGTCACTACTGCGGTTACAGCCGGCAGATGCTGACGCGCTGCCCGGGTTGCGGCAGCACGCAGATTCGCCAGTACGGATTGGGCAGCGAAAAAGTCGAAGCGGAAGTGAAAGCACTCTTCCCCTCCGCGCGTACCCTGCGTTGGGATTGGGAGACCACGCGCCAGAAAGAGGCGCACGAGATCATCCTGAGCCATTTCGTCGCCCATCGCGCCGATGTTCTCATCGGGACCCAAATGCTGGCCAAAGGTCTCGATTTGCCGCTGGTGACGCTGGTGGGCATCGTGCTGGCGGAAGTGGGGCTGAACCTGCCCGATCCCTTTGCCGCCGAGCGCACCTTTAACCTGCTGACTCAAGTGGCCGGTCGGGCCGGCCGCTCGGCGCGCGGCGGGATGGTCATCCTGCAAACCTTTCAGCCCGAACACTACGTCATCCAGTGCGCGGCGCGCCATGACGTGGCCGGCTTCTACAGGCATGAGTTACAGGCGCGGCAACGCCTGGGCTACCCGCCGTTCGCGCGTCTGGCGCGGCTCGAATACCGCCACACCGACCCAGTCCGCGCAGAGACGGAAGCGCAGCGTCTGGCCGAAAAACTCCGTCGCGAAATAGAGGCGCGGCAACTGACGCTGGACCTGTTGGGGCCTGCCCCCTGTTTCTTCGCCCGTTTGAGTGGTCAATACCGCTGGCAGATTATCCTGCGTGGCCCCGACCCGCTCACTCTGCTACGCGGCAAAAATCTCTCCCCCTGGCGGGTGGAAATCAATCCGATCAGCCTGCTGTAAATCTGGGACGTTGTATCCCCTGGCCTTCATGGGGCTTATCGCCGCCGGCTTCGTGGGCCATTTGTCCCGCTAAACTACCAGAGCGAACTGCCCGGCACGTGATTCGCTCACGGCGCGTTCTGGAAGTACGCTCCAACCAGATCGGAGAAATCGGTGGTGCTGTACTGACGCGCCAGAGCAAAGAAATCAGCGGCGCTGGCACGACGATAGGCCAGTTGAGCGGCGTAGGCTCGCAGGAAAGCCAAGAAGGCCGCATCACCCATACGCTGCCGCAGGGCATGGAGGAAACGCGCTCCCTGCAGGTAAACGGCGTTGGTGTAGGGACGGAAGTCGCCGCCGTTGTAGATTGTCACATCCACCCAGCCGCCTGGCTGGAAAGCATTGACGCGGGAATCCCACCAGCCGTTGGTCAGGCCAGGGTAATTATCGCTGTAGAAAACGTACTCCGAGTAGGTTGCCAGCGCCTCGTCCAGCCAGGGTTCCAGCGCCTGATCGTTCCCCACCAGACCATACCACCAGTTGTGCGCCGTCTCGTGAACGCCAATGACGATCAGGTCGTTTAGCATACCACCGTCGTAATCGGTGTAAAAACGACGGCTCAGGAAAAACAGGCCGCAGTGCTCCAGGCCGTCGGGATAATCGGCTTCCACAATGCTCAAACTGGGATAGGGATAGGGGGCAAAGCGCTGGCCATAAGTTGTCAGGGCGCGGGCAATCGGCCCGAGGAGGGCGTCGCCGGCGTAGGCTTCGGATTCGAAGTAGTAACTGGTAATGGTCACGCCAGCGGCTGTGGTGGAGCGGCTCTGGAAATCGGGGCTGACGGAGAAGGCGAAATTGCGCGCCCCGGTCAGACGATAACGTTCGCCCTCGGCTGGCGCGCTGGCGGCAATGACCAGGCCGCTGGTCACCGACCCCGTCAGGTGGATGGTCACCTCAAAATCGGCCACGTCGTAGACCAGATGCTCACCGACCGTTGTCGGCTCATGATTCACCCAACCGCGCCCCGCCACATAGGGCACGACGAAGGGATACCAGTCTACCGCGTTCAGTTGACGGTCGTTATAGCCGAAAATCTGCTGCGGCCCCGCCCAGGGCATGGAAAGCGTATAGAGCAGCTTCAGGGTCACTGTCTCGCCCGGCGCCAGCGACGCGCCAAGCGGCACCTCCAGCCAGCCGCCGCTCAACACGGAATCTGTCACCGCCTGATCGTTTACCGTCAACCCTGTCAGCGCAAAACAACCTGGCCAGCGATTCGGCTCCACGGCCAGCCGCAAGCGATCCAGCGTCTCCCCGCCTGCGTTGGGGTAAACGATGGTCTCGTCCACGGCCAGGCGATGGGCCTCATAATCCAGATTCACGAGGAGAGTATAACGAGGACGCAGGCCAGCCGCTGGCGTTGGCGTAGGCGTAGGCGTAGGCGGCGGCGTGGATGTGGAGGTAGAGGCAGGCAAAGCCAGCGTGGCCGTCGGCAGTGGTTCACGGACGGGTTGGAACGGGGTCGGCGTGGGTGAGGCGTTGACATCTACTGTCACCAGCACGTAGGCCGAAGGAAACGGAGTTGGGGCCAACGGCGCGGTTGTCCAGCCACACGCGGCGCTCAGGGTTGCCAGAAAGAAAAGCAGGACGGTGATACGGCCGCGCATAGACTCTCAGGAAACTCGCCGCCACCAGATTCGACGCCGGGGGCTGAACAGGAAAACAATCAGGAAGAGCACCGTGGCTACCAACACGATGGCGGCCCCGGAAGCCACGTTGACGTAATACGAAAGGTACAGGCCGGCGATGGCCGAAAAAGAGGCGATCAGCGCGGCGATAGCCATCATGGTCGGCAGACGGCGGGTGAGCAACGAAGCCGTCGCCGCCGGGGTGACCAGCATGGCCACCATCAACGCCACGCCTACCGTCTGCATGGTGACGGCGATGGTCATGGCCAGGAGCACGAGCAGGAGATTGTTGAGCCAGCCAACCGGCAGGCGCAGGGTAGTTGCCAGCACCGAGTCGAAGGAAATGACCAGGAACTCCTTGTACAGCGCCACGATGATCACCAGCACCAGCCCGCCAAAAATTCCCATCCACCCCAGCGAGCGCGCCGAAACGCCCAGCACATCGCCGAACAGGAAGTGGCTCAGGTCCACCGCGTAACTGCGCACGGTGGAGATAAGGGCAATGCCCAGCGCAAACATCCCGGCGAAGACAATGCCAATCGCCGTATCCTCCCGCAGGCGACTGTGACGACTGATGGAACCGATTCCCAGAGAGGCCAGGATGGCGCTGCCGAGCGCCCACCAGAAGAGCGGTTCGCGCGCCCCTCCGCTGACCAGGTACCCCACCGCCACGCCGGGCAAAATCGCGTGCGCCAGGGCGTCGCCGAAGAAGGCCATGCCGCGCAGGACAACGTACACGCCCACCACAGCGCACAACACGCCGGCCAGCAAGGCGGCCACCAGGCCGCGTTGCATGAAAGGATAGGTCAGCGGCTTCACCAGCCATTCAACCAGCGCGGTCATCTGTTTCTCCCTCGCAACAGGTATCGGCAATGACAAACGGCTGGCCTTCCACGGTAACATTCATGCGTCCGCCATAAGCCTGCAGGAGCATCTCCGGGCGGAGCGCCTCAGAGGGCGGCGCAAAGGCAATCAGGCGACCGTTAAGCAGCAGGACGCGGTCAAAGTAACGAGCGGCCTGTTCCAGATCGTGCGTCGCGACCATAACCGTTGCGCCGCGTTGCGGCAGCACTTCCAGCGCAGCCAGCACTTCCTCCTGCGCCAGCAGGTCCAGGCCGGTCAAAGGCTCATCCAGCAGAACCAGCGCGGCCTCCTGCGCCAGGGCGCGGGCAATGAACATGCGCTGTTGCTGTCCACCGGAAAGTTCGTCGATAGGGCGCCGCGCCAGTGACGCCAGGCCGACCGTTTCCAGAGCAGCACGCACGATTTCCCGATCGCGCTTTTTCGGCCAGCCCAGCCAGCCCAGCCGGCAAACCCGTCCCATCATCACCACGTCGGCCACACTGACCGGGAAATGCCAGTCCACCTGCTGACGTTGCGGCAGGTAAGCGATACAGCCGTGACTGCCCGGCGGCGTGCCGTACACGCGCACCCGCCCGGCCTGGGGGGTGAGAAGGCCGGCAATGGCCTTGAATAACGTGCTTTTGCCGGCGCCGTTTGGCCCGATCACCGCTACTCGCTCGCCGCGGCGCAGGTGAAAAGTGACCTCCTCCAGCGCAGTACGCCCGTCATAGCGCACTGTCAGGTGATCAACATCCAGAACGGGCTGGTCGGTCTGATGAGGCACGTAAGGAGACATAGTTGTTGAGTAACCGTAAGGCTAAATTTATTTTGCCCATTATGCCCGTAAGGCGAAATTCATTTCGCCAATTTCGCCCATTGCAGGTGCGAGATAAATCTCGCACTACCCATCATTTCAGCGCATCCACAATCGCGGTCACATTATAGCGCATAAAATCCAGGTACGTCGCCGCCGGGCCATCGGCAGGCGTGAGCGAACCGTGATAGACGCGGACGATGCGTGCGCCGGTATCTTGAGCCACCTGTTGCGCCAGATTGGGATTGACCTCTACGCCAACGAGAATGACCTTGACGCCCCAGGCGCGAATTTTCTCTTCCAACGCGGCCAGTTCCTGGGCCGAGGGCGAAGCGGCGCTGCTGAACGAACCGGTAATCGTCCCGACCTGCCTGAAGCCGTATTCCTCCGCGAAGTAGCCCCACGTAGCATGATCGGACACGAACAGGCGCTGCTCGACCGGAATCGGGGCCACCTGCGCGCGAATCCACTCGTCCAGGGCGCGCAGTTGCTCCCGGTAGGCGGCGGCATGGGCGCGGTAGGCGTCGGCATGGGCCGGGTCGGCGGCGGAAAGGGCGGCGGCAATGTTATCGGTCCAGACCATCACGTTATTGGGGTCCATCCAGGTGTGCGGGTCACCTCCTTCATGGTGATGCTCCCCCTCGCCTTCTTCGCCTTCAAACGGCAAAAGGTCGATTCCCTGCGAAACTTCCACCAGTTTGTCCGTTGCCCCGGCGCTTTCGAGCAGGGGCTGAAGGAATTCCTCCAACCCGGCGCCGTTGGCAAAGACCAGGGCCGCGTCGGCGATGGCGGCGGCATCCTGCGGGCGCGGCTGGAAAGTGTGCGGGTCCGTGCCGAGCGGCAGGAGCGTGGTCACCTGGACGTAATCCCCGCCCACCTGGCGGACGACATCCGCGACGATGGAAGTGGTCGCCAACACGGGCAATTTGCCACCGGCGGCGGGGGATTTCGTCCCGCCGCAGGCCGAGAGCAGCAGGGCAGTGATGGCAAGAAGCGAGAGAAGGATGGCGCTCGTTTTCACAGGTCTCTCCATGATGAAACTGATATTCTTTTTCAATAAAAAATGACATTTTTTATCGGGGCCCGCCCCTGCCCCGATTTCCGTCAGCCCAGGTGGGGGAATCGGGTGTGGAAATACGCCGAGCCGAGCATGAGCAGGAAAATTGCTCCCGCCGTCAGCAGCGGGAACGGGCGAATGCGCGGCGCGGCTTTCCCTTTCTTTTCGGCGTCCTTACGCTGTTTGCTATCCAGCGCAACGCCGCTCGCGGCGACGGTGGGAATGGCCGCACAGAACATGCACATAACGTACTTACGCTCCTTTTTGCGATGGAATACGTGACCTTGCAAGACCTGAAACTACGTCATGAACTCGGATCTTACTCGCGCACTTGCGCCCAGCAGAACAGTTCGTGGCGTTGATTAGCCAGTTTCTTGCAGTACTTGTTGAATTTTGTGCTTGACCTGAGGTAATCGTCTGGTAATCGTTGTCCAGACCAGAGAGTAATCCACTCCAAAGTAAAAATGGATTAACTTGTCTCGCATGCCAGCCATCTCTTTCCATGGCACTTCAGGATACTTCTGACGTATTTCCTCACGGTATTTGTTTGACTGCCTCTCCAATGATTTCAAGTTTCCGCATCACGGCACTGGCAGTCTTATCGTCTTCCTGAAATGAATCCAGATCCATCCCAGCAATGAATTCTTCAATGCTTTGGATTGCAACAAGAACATCCTTCAAGTAAATTGTGTAATCTCTCATACCGCAATGGCATCAGGTAACACGAACTCTTGCAGTTCGGTACGAAGAGAGCTCTTGGAAATAACATCTACCTGGCACTGGAAAATTTCTTCCAGGTACAATGCCAGACCGATCCAATCGAACAGGTCTGCCTCGCTGTCAAACTCTGCGAGAATATCAATATCGCTACCGGCATCCTGTTCTCCACGGACGAAAGAACCAAACAGGCTCATTTCTTTGACCTTGTATCGTTTAGCAAGAAGAGGCTTCAGTTCTCTCAACTTTGACAAAATCTCTTCTGCATCCATCAGAAACCTGCCTTTTACTATACTATACCACAGGGGGTAACAACTTGCCTTTGGCTGATTGGCGTACCGCCATGTTTCAACGGCACGTTCTTGCCTTGGATTCACTACTGATAGCTTATAAGTCTGTCCTGCAGTCCTGACACAAGCCGTAGAGTTGCAGCCAGTGCGACTTGATTTCGAAACCGGTCTGTTCGCCAACGCGGGCAAACAGGGCCTCCAGGTCATCGCCATCGAAGAGGACCGCCCTGCCGCAGCGCTCGCACAGCAGGAGATGCTGATGCCCCTCGCCAGCGCGCAGGAAAGCCTGACAACCCTGTTCGTGATGAACGCGCTGGATGAGGCCCAACGATTCGAGTTTTTCCAGCGTGCGATAGACCGTCACCAGGCCCAGGCGCGGGTCGCGTTTGCGCGCCGCGTCATAGACTTCGACCGGGGTCAGCGCCCGCTCGGTGGACTGCATCACCTCGGTCACGGCGCGGCGGGCCGCCGTGATACGACAGCCGGTGGATTGGAGTTGGGTCAGCCAGGTATCGAGCGACATACAGAGACCTTTATTGAAAATCAATTTCAATTATACTTGCAGAAGGGACACTGTCAAGTCAGGGCGTGTTTGCCCAGATCAAGGTCTTGCAGTATGGCGACCGCTTTACCATCCGCGCCTTCGGGCAGGCCTATGTTTATGAAGTGCGTGAGAACACCTGGGTGTGGGGAGGAAACAGTATCTCTAAAGTCTTCAAGCACGAAGAATACGACTGGGTTACCCTGCTGACCTGCAAAGGCTACAATCCCCTCACAGGCAAGTATCTCTTCCGCCGCATGGTATGCGCGGTGCTGGCGGAAGTGAAGTGATCTACGCCATCCCGAAGGCTTGAAACCTTTCGGGATGGTGTTTTTTACGAAAAATATAATCACCAGTCCACGGAAAAGCAAATATTCCCCAGGGACAAGGCCGCGAGAGTGTTCGAAATGAGATGCTCCTCATGCCCTCATGAAACAGCCCTGAACATAGCCGAATGGCCTGTGGACAGTTGCCTCACACCACAGAACCGTTTAAGTCATTACGAGCACCCGACAAAAAAGCCCGCTTTCGCAGGCTGTACTTCAGGTGGCGAGGGTGAGATTTGAACTCACAACCAAGGGCTTATGAGTTTTTTACCTCTGCCCCGCAACTGAAATTCCTCTCTGTATAATGGTCGTAAATCTCCTGTAGCTCATCATTCGAGAAGCGCCCATAGAAGTCGACTGTTACCTGAATACTTGAATGTCCCATTAAATGGCTCACTACCCCTATGCTCATTCCTTTGGCAAGCATTCGACGCGCAAAAGCATGTCTAAAAGCATGTGGATTCCAGTGACCCTTAATTCCAGCCTTCTTCGCTAACCGCTTCAGCACCTGATAAATGCCACTTTCTTGGATTAAAAAGACCTTATCGCTGTCTGTGTTGGGGCGCACGCTCAACCAATTTTCCAATGCAATGGCCGTCTCCTCGGTGAAAAATACCAGGCGTTCTTTTTTTCCTCCCCTTCCTTTTTCTAGAACAATTGCCCTTCGTTTTTTCAAATCGAGATTGACGGTTGTGAGACTGGCCACTCCCCCCACTCTGGCTCCAGTATCTGCAAGGAACAAGATCATTGCATAATTCCGTTGTGGCGCTTTACTCTGTTTTGCAATCTCTAGAATTTTGCGAATATCTTCTTCACTGATCGCAGATGGAGATTTGGGCGGCAAATGTGGCCTTCTCAATTTCCTCGCAGGATCAGCAGGGAGAAGACCTTCATCAAAAGCCCAGTGGAATAGCCGCTTCCACACCCGAATGAAATTCGAACGGGTATATTCGGAATAATCTTTCTTCCCAATTTCGCTGAAGAGCAATCGCAAATCAGAGACATTAACCTCTACTATGTTCTTATCCCCATATTGCTCCTCAAGCGGCTTCAAATAACGCCGATACCAGCCGCGAGTCACATCTGAAACCAGCCCATCTTGCGCTTGCAGGAAAGAGTCTATCAATTCTTTGATGTTCATGGTTGCCTCCAAGGTCGTTGGGTTTTTGGTTTGAAATTATGTCCTGATCCAAGGCAACCGAACCAAAAAACTTTATAATTTCGACATGTTCCCCTTCGACAAATTCTCATCTCACCTCCAACAGCAAGATCGTTCTGAGACCACCATCCGCGGCTACTTGAACGACCTGCAAGCCTTTTCCCGCTGGTTCGAGCAGACAAACGGCGAAGCATTCTCGCCCTCCAGCCTGACGCCTACCGATGTGCGCGAGTATCGCCAGTGGTTGATCAGCCGCCAGGCCGCTCCCGCTACGATCAACCGCAAACTGGCCGCCTTGCGCGCCTTCGCTCAGTGGGCAAACATTCCTCTCGATGTGCGCGGCGTGGAGAAACAGTCCCTCGCCCCGCGCTGGCTCGACCGCCGTGAACAGGCTGCTCTACTGCGCGAGGCCGAACGCGCCGTGAACAGCGCTGTCACCGCTCCGGCTCGTCTTCAGGCAGTGCGTGATTATTCTATAGTGCTTCTCTTGCTCAACACAGGATTGCGCATCTCCGAATTATGCGCCCTGACGCTCTCTGACCTGGAACTTTCGGACCGCAAAGGCAAGGTTATTGTACGCCAGGGCAAGGGGAGCAAACGCCGCGAGATACCGCTCAACCAGACCGCCCGTCAGGCAATCCGGGGCTGGCTGGAGGTACGTCCGCCAACGGCAGAAGCACTTTTCGTCGGTCGTCGCGGCGAGGCGCTGACCCCCAGCGGGGTACACCGCCGCCTGGCGGCTCTGGCGCGGCGGGCGGGGATCGAGCATCTCTCGCCGCACACGCTACGGCACACCTTCGCCAAGAATCTGGTGGACAGTGGCGTGGGGCTGGAACGGGTGGCAGCGCTACTGGGACATGCCAACCTCAACACGACGCGGGTGTACGTTACGCCCGGCCAGCGTGACCTGGAACGAGCCGTCGAAGGATTGGGATAGCAGATTCTACGCAAGACAACCGTTTTGGGCTAAAATCAACATAATAATAAAAACCCCGCCGCTGAACCCGGCGAGGCTGGCTGTGCTACGCGGTTGCGGCGCGTAGCGGTTGAGGGAATTATAGCACATCCTTTCGCCGCCTGCGTCCGCCCGCGATGCAGGCGGTGTGCTTTTTGATGAGTATCCCGACGATGAAAGTTTTGGCCAGTGGATCGAACGCTCCCGCCCGAAATGGGCAGAGAAGCTGGCAATCTCAGCCCAACGGCTTCAAATCGTTTGCGCATTCTTACCCGCCCGAAGTCTTCAGCGGATGACCCCGCCTCGGTTCCCCGAAAGGAGCCTCCCATGGATCACCTCCCCGCCCAACTCGTTCAACTCCTTGCCCCCTTCCTGCCCTACCTGCTCAAAGGCCTCAAACTCGCCGGGCAGGAGGCGGTAAAAAGGCCAAAAGCAAAACAATAATCAATACTGCGATAATTACCATTTTAGTAATTATCGCAGTACAATATATCTTATGAGTGCTTCTTCTTATGCTAACTCGCAGGGATTGCGACTGCTGAGCGCTGCCGTCCAGGAATTGGGACCGCTTTTCACCCGTGAGGTGCTTCAGCCGCTGGCGGCGCGGCAGGGACTTTCGCCGGGGCATCTCTCCAAACTGCTCAGCCTGCTGAACGCTTCGGGACAGATTGCCATCCTCAAGCGCGGGGTCTATGCCGTGCAATCGCCGCTCTATGCGGGCGAGATTCACCCCTTTGCGATTGCCGCCGCCCTGCTTCAGCCGGTTGCCATCAGTCACTGGTCGGCGCTGGCGCATCACGGCTTTACCACCCAACTGCCGCAAATGGTGCAGGCGACGACAACGGCTGCGGTCATCACGCCGGAAATGCGGCGCGGTCAGGCGCTCCGTCCCCGTCAGCGAGCCGTTTGGCGGGCGCTGAACGTGGAAATTGAGTTCTTCCGCGTTCAGGAAAAGCGCTTCTTTGGGCATCAGAGGATTTGGGTGGATTCCTGGCATCAGGTCGCCATCACTGACCCCGAACGTACTGCCCTCGACCTGTTCGCCCGTCCGCAAGTCTTCGGCGGGATGGCCGTAGCGCTGGAACTGCTGGAGGAGAACCTGGCGCGGCTCGACCTGGCGCGGCTGGTGGAGTATGCGCTGCGCTACGACGTGGGCGCGCTCATCAAGCGTCTCGGTTGGAGCCTGGAGCGGATGGGCGCTCCTGAAGAGGTCCTCGCGCCGCTGCGGGCATATCCCGTCACCGCCTGGTACCCGCTCGATCCGCAGGGAGAACGCCGCGGCGCGCGCTCCCCGCGCTGGCACGTCGTGGAGAATCTCTCTCATGGCTGAGGTCCGTCAACTTTTGCGCGCGAAGGCCCGCGAGCGGGGCGTTCGTCTCGACATCCTGGAAAAAGATTATGCGCTCAGTTACCTGCTGGCGGCGATCTCCGAAATTCCCGCCTTCAATGCCGTTGTCCTGAAGGGCGGAACTGCGCTCAAAAAGGCCTACTACGCCGATTACCGCTTCTCCGAAGACCTCGATTATTCTACTCTTCCTGCTGCACCGCTGTCCGACCTGCCCCAGGCAATGGAGGCCGCGATTGCACGCATGGCAGAGCGATTGAAGGAGCGCGGCCCCTTCGCCGTCACGTGCGAACCGCTCCTTTTACGGGACCCGCATCCAGGTGGGCAGATTGCCTGGCTGGTGCGCGTGCAATTCCCTGGTCAGCGGCAATCCCTCTGCCGCTTGAAGGTCGAAATCACGGTAGATGAACCGGTTTTGCTCCCGCCAGCGCAGCGTCCCCTTTTACATGGCTTCGAGGAAGATTTGCGCGCCACCCTTCGGGTGTATGCTTTGCCTGAAATCGTGGCTGAGAAATTGCGCGCCCTTTTGCAAAGCCGTCTGCGTTTGCAGGCGCGTGGCTGGGGAGCCAGCCGGGTGTGCCGCGATTATTATGACCTGTGGTCTATCTTGCGGCGCGAGAATGTAGCGGGCGAGGACATCCCTGCTCTGACGCGGCAAAAATGCGCCTTGCGCGCCGTGACGTTCTCCTCTCCCCAGGATTTCCTGGACGCAGACCTGTTGGCTATTGCCCGCCGCGAATGGCAGACGCAACTCGCTCCCTTCCTCACGCAGCCCGTCTCGGCTGACCAGGTTCTGAGTGACCTTGAGACGCTCTTTCCCGCCTTATGGCACTAAACTGTTTTTGGTGAAAGGAGCCTCGCATGGACTATCCACAACTTTCTACTCAACTCGTTCAACTCCTCGCCCCCTCCCTGCGCCGGAGGGTGAAAGACCTCTCGACGCATTTCTGGAGGGGACATCGAGATAGACCGTCCACGAATGGAGTCAACGAATCCACGACTGCCTGCCCATTCGTTTATTCGTTCCCTATTCGTTGACGGTTCGCTCATATTGAAACCAGGAGGTCATCATGCCGTCTGAACCCATTTATGTGAACCAGAAACTCTTCCTCGGGCGCGTGGAGGAGCAAAAGCAATTCCGCGCTGCGCTGAGCGAGGTGCTGGCTGCGCCGCCGGGCGAGGACCTGCCCTATATCTTCCTGCTCTACGGCGATGGCGGCATGGGCAAGACGACGCTCGCCAGGCGCTTTCGCGACATCGCGCAGACCGAGCAGCCCTTCGAGGGCGAGTTCCAGACGCTGTGGGTGGATTGGGAAGACGAACGCCGGCGCTCCCCCCGCTTGCAGGTTGGACGTGAGTACATCCGCCCGGAAGACGTGTTCGATATTCTGCACCAGAAGGCGATTCAGGCAGGCTGGGGGCGCGAGTTCGAGGCCTATCAGAACGCGGTCAAGATGCGCGCCGAAGCGGAGAAAAAAGCGGCCGCCGCGCTGGAACCCTCCGGCGAGCGCGACGAATTCGCCGAACTGCGCCGTGCCGGGGCGGGGGCGATCGCCAAAATCCTGCGCCTTGGTTTACCGATCGGCGAGACGGGCGAAAAACTGGCACAGGCCTTTCTCGAGGCGGGCATCCAGGTCGGGGCGGAAGGCGCCGCGCGCCTGCGCGCCGCGCTGGAAGCGCGCCTGCGCGCCCGCCTCAATCCTGAACAATACGCCCTCTTTCTCAACCCCAACGAACAACTCGCCCGTGCCCTGGCGCAGGGACTCAAGCACGTGGCGAAGCGAAAACCGCTGCTGCTCTTTCTGGACACCTACGAAATCGTAGACCGCGCCGACCTCTGGCTGCGCGAGGTGATGCGCACCGCCGGTCCGCGCCTGGTCTGGATCATTGGCGGGCGCGACGACCTTGCCAGGAGTCGTCCGTTGGGCGGCGAGTATTTCAAAGGTTACGCCGAGGAATTCCCGCGCCGCCTCGTCGCCCGCGACCTGCTCCAACTGGCGCAGCAAGACCTCCGCCAGATTTTTGCCGCCACCGCGCCCGATCGCCCGCTCGATGCGCAAGCCAGCGAGGCGCTGAGCCGCGCCACGCGCGGCATCCCGCTGGCCATCGAGCAGGCCGCCGAGATGTGGAAACGGGGCGTGGCGCTGACGGACATCGTCGGCGAGATTGACGAGGCGACGCCGCGCGACGAAATCGTCCAGAAGATGACGGCGCGCTATTTGCTGCACGCGCCCGAGGCGGACAAGCCCCTGCTCTACGCCCTCGCCCTGGCGCGCGGCGACATCGAGATTTTGCGCGCCATGCTGCGCCCGGCGGACGGGTCACCGTTCGATCTGGAAGCGCTGCTGCGCCGCCTGGAGCGCGATTACGCCTCCGTCCACGCCGAACGCGCCCGCCTGTACGACGACCCCACCTTCTTTTTCCGTGAACATCTCAAGGCTAAACTGCGCCGTATGGGGGATGAGCGCGTGCGCACCTTCCTGCAGCGCGCCGTCGAGACGCTGCGGGCGCGGCTGGAACAAATCCAGGCCGATTTGCCGCGCCTGGAAGACCGCTGCGAGAGCGAGGATTGGACGAAAGCCGCGCTCGATTTGTGCGATTATCTCTTCTGGCTGGAGGAGCGCGATGCGTGGCGCTGGCTGGCGCCGCGCCTGGTGGAAAGCCTGGCCTACTCCCGCGAGTTGCAGCGCGGGCTGTTGAGCCTTGCCAGCAGTTGGAAAGCGCATTTGAGCGCCGACGGCCAAAAGCGGCTCAAGCGATTGAGCATTGCGGAGGATTGGTATCCATCACCCGAAGCGCAAGCCGACCTGCTGGACGAACTGACCCGCCTGGAACGCCTGGGCTGGCTGCAAGGCTGGGGCGAAGCCGAGCGCGGCGCCATCCTGGACTGGCGGCGCGGGCAACTGGCATACGCGCGCAGGCAATATCCCGAAGCGCTGGCGGCCTATGAGCGCGCCGAGCGCGCCCTGCCCGAAGGTTGCGAGGCGCTGAAGAAATTGCTGGGGGAGGCGTTGGACGACCTGGCGGGCAAACTGATGTGGCCCGAAGACACAGGCAGCGCCATCTATTCGCCGGAAGCCGAGCGCATCCTGCCCAAAGTGGTGGAGTGGCTGCCTGAAAAGCAGGGCGCCTGGTATCGGCTGGGAGTCATTCTCAAACTTGCTGGCAAGAATGACGACGCCATCGCCGCCTATCAGCGCGCCATCCAACTCGACCCTAAGGACGCTTATCCGCACAACGGGTTGGGGAACGTGTATGATGATTTAGGTCGCTACGACGAAGCCATCGCCGCCTATCAGCGCGCCATCCAACTCGACCCCAAGATCGCCGCGCCGCACAACGGATTGGGGAACGTGTATTATCGGTTGGGCAACTACGACGACGCCATCGCCGCCTATCAGCGCGCCATCCAACTCGACCCTAAGTACGCCTATCCGCACAACGGGCTGGGGAACGTGTATTACCTGATGGGCCGCTACGACGAGGCCATGGTCGCCTATCAGCGCGCCATCCAACTCGACTCCAAGTACGCCGCGCCGCACCACGGGTTGGGGAACGTGTATTATGCGTTGGGCAACTACGACGACGCCATCGCCGCCTATCAGCGCGCCATCCAACTCGACCCCAAGTACGCCGCGCCGCACAACGGGCTGGGGAGCGTGTATCGCGCGTTGGGCAACTACGACGAAGCCCTCGCCGCCTATCAGCGCGCCATCGCACTCGACCCCAAGTTCGCTTATCCGCACAACAATCTGGCAGACGTCTTTGTGAAACTGGGCCGGTTCGATGAGGCGCGGCGCGAATACAATGAACGCATCCGCCTGGCGCCCGAAAATCCCTTTACCCCGCTCGTTGCGCTGGGAGTGATCGCCCGCCATCAGGGCCTGGCGGAAAGCGCTGAGCATTTCCAGCACGCGCTGGAACACTGGGAGGCGGCGTGGCGCGCGCGGTGGCAAACGCCCGCAGGATTGTTGGAAAACAAGGCGAAGGCGTTGTTGTGTTTGGGCAGGAAGGAGGAAGCATTGCAGACGCTCGCGCAATCCATCGCACAAATGCAGCCAGGCGACACGATTGAATTGGATGACTGGGAGTTGCTGCGTACCGCTCCCGCGCCGCCGGAGGGTGTAGAGGAGGCAATTGCGATGCTGAAAGAAGCGCAAACCAGGCACAAGTAATTCTGGACTTGGGAAACCTGTTTCTAATCCCCGCAGGTGGCCGTGACATGCGCGCCAGTACCATTCTTTCCTCAAGATTTCGCCAACGACCGCCTGCCCAACATCTCCCCGCGCCATGCCCACCGGCAGGAATACGCCTTTTACACAAGAGACCGCACTCAGCCATTTTTGCGCTAAAATAAACAAAAACCCCGCCGCTGATCCCGGCGAGGCTTGCTGTGCTACGCGGTTGCGGCGCGTAGCGGTTGAGGGAATTATAGCATAGCCCTTTCACCGCCTGCGTCTGCCCGCGATGCAGGCGGTGTTGTTTTATCTTCGCACCCCAACGGAGAAAACTCATGAATCCCGGTTCCATCGTTCAGGTTCGCAATCGCTATTGGGTGCTGTTACCCCACGAAGACCTCAACATTTACCTCTTACGCCCTCTGACCGGCGTGACAGATGAGGCGGTGATGCTGCACAAGGGTCTGACCGACCTGCTGGCTTACACCCTGCCAGAAGAACGCCCGAGGCGGGCAACTTTTCCTCTCCCCACGCCAGAGGATGTTTCGGATGCAGTCGGCGCGCACCTGCTGTGGCAGGCGGCGCGGTTGACGCTGCGCGAGGGCGCCTCGCCGCTGCGCTCGTTGGGCAAAATCTCCATCCGCCCGCGCACCTATCAGTTCGTGCCGCTGCTCATGGCGCTGCGCCTCGACCCGGTGCGGATGCTCATCGCCGATGATGTGGGCGTGGGCAAAACCATCGAGGCGCTGCTCATCGCCCGTGAGTTGTGGGAGCGCGGCGAAATCAAGCGCCTGGCAGTGCTTTGCCCGCCGTATCTGTGCGACCAGTGGCAGCAGGAATTGCGCGAGAAATTCAATTTTCACGATGCGGTCGTCATCCGCTCCGGCACGGTGCGCGCCCTGGAACGCGCCAAGCCGCCCAGCCGCACGATTTATGAGCATTATCCCGTCCAGGTCATCAGCATTGACTTCATCAAGAGCGAACACAACCGCCACGCCTTTTTGCTGCACGCCCCCGAACTGCTCATTGTGGACGAGGCGCACGGCGCGGCGATGGCGAAGAACCAGAATCAGCAGCAGCGTCATGCGTTTTTGCGTCAGGCGGCGCAGGACCCCAACCGTCACTTGATTTTGCTCACCGCAACGCCGCACAGCGGGGTGGAATCGGCCTTTCAATCCCTGCTCGGCTTGCTCGACCCGCGCTTCGCTGCATGGGAATTGCACAACCTGGGCGAGAATCACCTGCGCGACCTGGCGCGGCATTTCGTGCAGCGCACCCGCAAGGACATCGAAAGCGGCTGGGAAAGCGAGTCCTGCTTCCCGACCCGTCTCTCTGCCGACCGCGCCTACCGCCTTTCGCCTGCCTACCGCGACCTGTTCGAGAAAACCTATGCCTTCTGCGCCGAAATCGTGCG
>Ga0272448_1000357_pt1:57500-70941 | contig 70941 bp, 62 predicted proteins | sample YNPCB0191_FD_202220 | JGI IMG/M metagenome (GOLD analysis project Ga0272448, IMG submission 202220) | Hot spring sediment microbial communities from Yellowstone National Park, WY, United States - YNP-CB-019-1 | ecosystem: Environmental > Aquatic > Thermal springs > Hot (42-90C) >...
TGTACGCCAAAATCGGCGGAACACCCTGGACGGTCTCGTCTTCGCAAAAGCAGAAAAGCCTGATCTTGGGCGTCAGCCGCGCCCAAGATAAACAAAAGCGCCTGGTGGTGGGCTTTGTCACGCTTTTCAGCAGCGATGGAGACTATCTGTTCTTTTCCACCATTGCTCCCAAACCCGTTTATTGGGAGGATGCAGAGGCATACCGGGAAGCCTTAGCCAGCGTGATCATGGAGGCGTATCACGATTACACGACTCAAAGTGGCCAGCCCGATGAAGTTGTAATCCATTTGTGCAAAAAGCCCGGCAAGTTTCGTGAATTCCCCGCGGCAGAGCGGGCAATGAGGACGCTTGGGGGAAACCTTCCTTATGCCATTTTGCACCTGAACGAATACAGCAATTACCGTTTGTTCGATGCGGCGCACAGCAGTTATGTGCCCCAACCGGGAATCAAGGTAACGTTATCAGATACAAGCGCGCTCTTGTTTCTTGATGGACGCAAAAAGGGTTACAAAACCGATGATGAAATTCGTAACAAAAGAGGTGTTCCCAAGTTATTTGAGATTGGCTTTGACCAAAGGTCAACGCTACCCATGAGTGAATTTCCACGGCTAATACGACAGGTCTATGAGTTTGCGGCGGTCAACTGGCGCGGCTTCAACGCCCAGTCCATACCGGCAACCCTGAACTATTCTAGTTTAATTGCCAGATTGATTGCCGAAATTGGCGCCGATAATTGGAGTCAAACTGTTGGCAAAATCGGACTATTGGCAGACAAGTCATGGTTCCTCTAAATCTGTATCAGTACCGTGATGAAATCAAGCGTGCCTTGTTAGCACGCAAAAGCGAACTGGAGCAAGAATGGGATCCGTTCATTGCTTCCTGGCTTGCCTATGCCTTGACGCGTGAGCAAGCTTCTCGGTCACTGCCCCTTCAGGATTTACTTCAGCGGCTGGATGCCTGGTCTCAGGAAGAAGATGTCCGGCATTCGCAGCGCAACATCGGTCCGTTGCTTTTCCTTGCCTGGTTACACAAACAGCAAAACCTTCCTGTGAGCGAAGCGTATGCAGAAAAAGCTCTGCAAATGCTTGAAGCCATAAATCCTGAGAACAGGTTTTCACCTTTCCGTTTTCCAGAACAGGTTTTCCTCATTGCTTTGGGAGTCTCTGCCATAGAGCAAGAGAATCAAAAGGGGCATTTGAGCAATCTCATCTTTTCGCAAATAAAAGGAACCCTTGCGCGGCAGATTTTGTTGGTTGCAGCGCTCAAAGAATTGGGTAGAGACTATTTGCCCTCTCTGGCAGAACCTAAGGACATCACCGACATTATTGCTGTTCTGTGGTGGGCGGAAAGAGAAAACTGTCCTGATAAAAGTCAGTACTGGTCACAATTTGCTAGCAATGTGGACACTATTTCGCTTTACAGAGCAGATGAGTTTGATACAAGGCACATTCTCTCAGAGTGGGAATTGGCAATGCTTTTTGAATCGCTGGTCCAGCAGACGAGTATTCCGGATCCAAACATGCTATTTGACTATTATCCCCTGCATCCACGAATAAAACAGATTGCCCAAAGCGATTTCAAGCAGGGAAATTACTTTTCTGCTGTTTTTGAAGCGTGTAAAGCATTGGAAGATTTTCTAAAAACAGTCTCAGGTTCTACAAGCATAGGTGTCCGCTTGGTCTCAGATGTTCTCGGTAGACCTGATGTGAACGCAAACAATTACTCACCTCCAACAGTGAAAATAAACAATCTTGATCAAACCTCGGTGGATTTTTTCTCCCAATTAGATGAGCAAAAAGGATTCTCTTCTTTAGCCACGGGTATCTTTCAGGCTTTTAGAAATCCAAAAGGTCATCAACCGAAAGATAAAGAGTGGGTTAGAATTGATCCTTATGAGGCGCTTGACCAATTGATAACAATCAGTTTGGTGATGAAACGAATTGAAGCAGCAACGGGGCATACACCCTGAGTCTTTCTACCGGCGAAACCTTCCGCGTGCTGAAAGAGAAGGAACAGCGTCCATGCAACGCATACTGCCACCGGCGATTGACAATCTGCCCCTCTTCCGTGATAATGTGTGCAGAAAGTTAGAATCTGTTTGACCTTCTGCACACAAGGACAACCATGTTCCAGCCGCGCCTCTACTCGATTGCTGAAAGCCAGGGTGGATACTTCTCCGCGCGGCAGGCGCGCACCGCAGGCATTTCCAAAGCCGTGCTTTCCCATCATCTCAAAAAAGGCAGTCTGCTGCGCGTGCGGCGCGGCGTCTATCGGCTGGCGCAGTTCCCCGAAATGCCGCATGCCGACCTGTTCGTCGCCTGGCTCGCTGCCGGGGAAAAAGCTGTCCTCTCCCACGAGAGCGCCCTCCTGCTCTACGGCCTCACCGACCTGCTGCCGGACGAAATTCACCTGACCGTGCCGCGCACTGCCTCGCGCCGTCAGGCAGGCGTTCGTCTGCACACCGCCCGTCTGAGTCCCGAAGAGGTGACTTGGCGACAGGGGCTGCCCGTCACCACCCTCCCGCGCACGTTGAGCGACCTGGTTCGTTCGGGACTGGCGGAAGAATGGATTCACCAGGCAGTTCAGCAGGCACTGGAGCGCGGTTTGATCAGCGAAGAAGCGCTGCGCCGCGAAGTTCTCCAACGCGGTGGGAAAGCCGCCAGCATCATCCTCTCTGCCCTGGAGCGAGTCCATGCGTTATGAAACCAGCGCCGCCTTTCGCCGCGCGCTGTCAGTGGGAATGAACGAACTCTTCGCATTTTTCTGGAGAATTTGCCCATGACCATCTTCGACCTTCACGCCGCCGTCCTGTCCGACTACCGTGACTTCGTGCGCTCCTTCATTCACATTGCCGATGCGCGCATCCGTGACTACGTGGAACGCGCCCTCGACGAAGAGGCTCATCTCTGGCCCGATTTCCTGCTGCAACTCAGCCCGGCTTACCAGCGCGACGCCAGCGTGGACGACCTGGCCCAAAGCGGCGGCCTGCACCCCGAAACGGCGCGCATCTTCCGCTCCTCGGAGGGCGCGCCCTACACCCTCTACCGCCATCAGATGCAGGCCATCGAAAAAGCCCGCGCCGGGGAAAGTTACGTCGTCACCAGCGGCACCGGCTCCGGCAAAAGCCTCACCTACTTCCTGCCCATTGTGGATTTCATCCTGCGGCAGGGCATCGGCGAGCGCACCGTAGCCGTCATCGTCTACCCAATGAATGCCCTGGTCAACTCGCAACTTCAGGCATTGCAAACGCTCAAAAAGAACTACGAAGAACGCTTCGGGCGCGCTTTCCCGGTCACCTTTGCCCGCTACACTGGCGAAACCAGCCAGGACGACCGCCAATCCATGCGCCAGCATCCGCCGCACATTTTGCTCACCAACTACATGATGGCCGAACTGATGCTCGTCCGCCCCGAAGACCAGCGCTTCCTCAACCCGCAGGGCGGCGGGCTGCATTTCCTGGTCTTTGACGAGTTACACACCTATCGCGGACGGCAGGGCGCGGATGTCGCCATGCTCATCCGCCGTCTGAAAGAACGCGCCGCCGCGCCCGGTATCATCCACATCGGCACGTCGGCCACCATGGTCTCTTCGCCCCAAGCCACCGCTTCCGAGCGCCGCCAGGCGGTCGCCGAGTTTGCCAGCCGTCTCTTCGGTCACCCCTTCGGCGAGGCGGATGTCATTGAAGAAACCCTCGTCCCCCTCAGCACAGGCGGCCTCCCCTCTGCGGAAGAACTGCGCTCCTCCATTTCCCCCGCTCTCACGCTCTCCCTTTCTCAACCTCTCACGCTCTCCTCCTTCTCCTCCCACCCCCTCACCCGCTGGATCGAACACACCTTCGGCCTCGAACCCGAAGCGGATGGCAACTACAAACGCCGCCCTCCCCAAACCCTGCCCGATGCCGCTCGCAAACTGGCGCAAGAAACCGGTCTCGACCCGCAGCCCTGCGAAGACGCCCTGCGGCAATGGCTGGCGCTCGGCGCGCAACTCGAACGGGAAGAGGGCGGGCGCGCCTTTGCCTTCAAACTGCATCAGTTCATCGGTCAGGGACGGGCGCTCTACGCCACGCTCGAAGACCCCGCCCGGCGCGAATTTTCCCTCGAAGGTCAGGTGCAGGGCAGCGAGGGGCGCATCTTCCTGCCGCTCAAATTCTGTCGTCAGTGCGGGCAGGAGTATTACCATGTCCAAAAAGATGAGGAGCGCTTCTTCCCGCATCCGCTGGGCGATTTCGAAGCCGATGAGGAAGGAACGCAAGCCGGTTACCTGATGCCCGCCCCGCCCGAAAACGACTGGAGCGAAGACCTGCTCCCCGACGAGTGGCGCGAAGCCAACGGGCGCATCAAAACCACCTACCGGGAACGCATCCCACGCCCGGTCTGGGTACAACCGGATGGCACGTACTCCAACTTTCCACAGGAAGGCGCGCTCAAAATGTGGTTTCAGCCGCAGCCCTTCTCGCTTTGCCTCAACTGTGGCGAGTTCTACACGGGCCGCGAGCGCGAGTTCAGCAAACTGGCCTCCATCTCCAGCGAGGCGCGCTCCAGCGCCACCACCATCCTGGCGACCTCCCTGCTGCGCCATGCGGCTCGCACCGACGCAGCGCGCGACAAACTGCTCACCTTTACCGACAACCGTCAGGACGCCTCGCTCCAGGCGGGTCATTTCAACGACCTGATTCACCTGGCTGTACTGCGCTCGGCGCTGGTCTCTGCCCTGAAAGACGGCGAACTGACCTTCGACACGGTGGCCGCCGCCGTTGTCCGCGCCAGCGGGCTGACCCTGCGCGACATCGCCGCCACGCCCGAGGTCGCACCCGATACCCCTGCCGCCGCCCAAATCTGGCAAACCTTCACCGATCTGACCGAGTACCGTCTCTACGAAGACCTGCGCCGCGGCTGGCGCGTCATCCAGCCCAACCTGGAAGAACTCGGTCTGCTGCGCATCGGCTATCGTGGCCTGGAGAACCTGGCGCAGGACGATTCCGCCTGGGACTTTCACCCTGCCCTGAGGGAGAAAACGCCCGCCGGGCGGCTGGTCATCCTGCGCGCCATGCTTGACCACTTCCGCCGCAAACTGGCGATTCGAGCGCGCTTTTTCGAGGAACAAGCCCAACAGCAACTCCGCCGCCGCTGTGAGCAGCACCTGAACGAATTTTGGGGACTCGACCCCAATGGCAGCGACCTGCGCCCCGCCAATGCCTTCCTGCTGCGCGGCGAGTCGCCTCGCCCGGTGGAGGGCTTCAGCCTGAGCGAACGCAGCGCGCTTGGCCGTTACCTGCGCCGCACCCTGGGGCTGGATACCGCCGCATACCGCTCCGTCCTGCCCGCCGTGCTGGAACGTCTGGTTCAACATGGTCTGCTGGCGCGCCTGCCCGCCGTGGAAGACCATCAACGCTATCAACTGGATGCCGCCTGCCTCATCTGGTCGGCGGGGGATGGCAACCCGCCGCCCCTCGACCCCCTCTACACTCGCCGCGCCGCCGCGCTCGCCGAAGAGGGGATTCGCCCGCCGGTCAACCGCTTCTTCCAGCGCTTCTATCAGGATACCGCCGCCGAACTGGCGCAACTGGAAGCCCGCGAACACACCGCACAGGTGGTGGCGGCTGGCGAACGCGAACGCCGCGAGCGCCGCTTCCGCTGGGAGGCAGGCGACAAAACCAAAGAACAGGAATTTGGCCGCCGCCTGCCTTACCTGGTCTGCTCGCCGACCATGGAACTGGGCATTGACATCGCCGACCTCGACCTGGTTCACCTGCGCAACGTGCCGCCCACCCCGGCCAATTACGCCCAACGCAGCGGACGCGCCGGTCGCCAGGGACAGGCAGGCCTCATCTTCACCTACGCCGGGGCGCTCAACCCGCATGACCAGTACTTCTTCCGCCATCGGCAGGAGATGGTCGCGGGCAGTGTTCGCCCGCCGCGCCTGGATTTGAGCAGCGAAAGCCTGCTGCGCGCCCACCTGCACGCCCTCTGGCTGGCCGAAGTGCGCCTGCCGCTGGGCGATTCCATCGAGCAGGTGATTGATACCGAGCAGGAAGCCCTGCCGCTGCGCGAGCCTGTTGCCGCCGCCATTCAACTCAACGAAGCCCGCCGCCAGGACTTGCGCGAACGGGCACTGCGCCTGTTCCGCGCCGACGCAGGGAGTCTGCGCGCGGTGGGCTGGTTCAGCGAAGCATGGCTGGATTCGGTCTTTGCCGGAGCGCCCCAGGCCTTCGACCGCGCCTTCGACCGCTGGCGCGAACTCTACCGCGCCGCCACCCGCCAGTTGCAGGAAGCGCAAGCCTCCCTGCTGCGCGCCCGCAAAGCCGAGGAACAGCAAGATGCCAACCACCGCCAGCAGGAGGCGCTTCGCCAACGCAATTTACTGCTGCAAATTGACACCCAGCGCGAAGAAAGCGACTTCTACCCCTATCGCTACCTGGCAAGCGAAGGCTTTTTGCCCGGCTATAACTTCCCGGCACTTCCAGTGCGTGCCTGGGTGCCGCGCAACCAGGGCGAGTTCATCCCGCGCCCGCGCTTTTTGGCCCTGCGTGAATTTGCTCCCGGCAACATCGTCTACCACGAAGGCGCAAAGTGGCAGGTGGTCGCCTTCCAGGCTCCGCCCGGCGGGCTGGATGAACGCCGCCGCCAGCAGCGCCTGTGCCTGACCTGCGGCGCTTTCTGTGAACCCCACCTCGACCTTTGCCCGGTCTGCAACACCCGCTTCGACGGCGAAAACAGCCTGTTTCTCTCCCTGCTGGAAATGCCCAACGTCCGCCTGCGCCGCCGCGAGCGCATCACCTCCGAAGAAGAAGAGCGTCGCCGCCGCGGCTACCGCATCGAAACCTTCTACCAATTCTCCCCCGCTCTCCCCCTCTCCTCCTCTCACGTTCTCCCGCTCTCCTCCTCTCCCGCTCTCTTCACCCTCACCTACGCCCCCTCCGCCACGCTCATGCGCGTCAATCACGGCTGGCGCACGTCCCGCACCGATGGCTTCGTTGTGGACTTCGAAAGCGGCGAAATCATCAACGACCCCGAAAAACAACGAGAAGAAAGCCCTGTCCCCCCGCGCCGCCCCTCCCGCCCCGAGACGGTTCACCTGTCGGTGCAAAACACCCAAAATTTACTGCTCCTTCGCCCGGCAGACCCCTCCCTGTTTAGCGACCGCACCCTGGCGACCTCCCTGCGCGTCGCCTTGCAGCGCGGCCTGGAGGGCTACTTCCAGTTGGAAGAAGATGAACTCGCCGCCGAAATCATTGGGCGCGAGGAGCACTGTGCCATTTTGTTCTATGAGACTTCCGAAGGCGGCAGCGGCGTCCTGCGCCGTCTGGTGGAAGAATCGAATGCCCTGGCAAACGTCGCCGCCGAGGCGCTGGCGCGGCTGCACTTCGACCCCAGCGGCGCCGACCAGAAGCCGGATTGCATCGCCGCCTGCTACGAGTGCCTGCTCAGTTACAGCAATCAACTGGAGGCCTTCTATCTTGACCGTCGCCGCATTCGCGACCTGCTGCTTGCCCTGGCTCGCACCCGCACCCTGCCGCAGGTGGGTGGGCGTGCCTATCCCGAACATCTGGCCTGGCTGCATTCCCTCACCGATTCCCGCTCCGAGTTAGAGCGCCGCTTCTTGCAGACGCTTGCCGAGGGCGGCTACCGTCTCCCCGATGACGCTCAGCACGAAATCCCCGACCCGCGCTGCGTGCCCGACTTTTTCTATGCTCCCAACATCCTGGTCTTCTGCGATGGCAGCGTTCACGATGCCCCCGAACAGCGCCGCGCCGACGAAACCCTGCGCCGCGAATTGCGCGAACGCGGCTACCGTGTCCTGGTCATCCGCTACGACCGCCCGCTGGAGGAACAAATCCGCGCTGCCCCCGAAGTCTTCGGCGGGTGAGCCTGACTTGCATTTGTATCCCCGAAAGGGCCTCCCATGGACCCTCACCTCCCCGCTCAACTCGCGCAACGCCTTGCCCCTCGATAACAGAAGGCATTTTCCAGCCCACACGTTTGTGCTATCGTATCCGTAGCGCGGGATTTATCCCGCAACCCAATGCGGCATGAATGCCGTGCTACAAAATCCTCGACACCAGGCTCAGGAGCCCGCCATGCCCACTTCTTTCGGACAAACCCAACCATTGACCTGCCCACGCTGCGGACAATCCTTCCAGGCCGCAATCTGGCTCATCGTGGACGCCGCCGAGCGCCCCGACCTGCTCGAAAAAATCCAGGCCGGGACGCTGCACCAGGTCGTTTGCCCGCATTGCCAGTTTCAGGCAGAAGTAGACGCGCCCCTGCTGCTGTATTTCTCCGATTCCCCTCTCCCCCTGGGAGCCCCCTTCGGGGATGATAAGGGGCCAGGGGTGAGATTACTCTTCTCCCCCGCCCAACGCACGACCGCTGAACAAGACCAGGAACAGGCGCGTGCCCTGCTGGTACGCTTGCGGCAAAGCCTGGGCGACGCCTGGCAGGACGACTGGCTGAGCCGCGGACTGCCTGCCGTACCCCGCCCATTCCTGCCGCTGGCGCTGCGCGAGGGGCTGGAAGCCGCCCAGCGCAAGATGCAGGAAGAAGCGGCTGGCGGCCGCGTTGCTGCCGAATTAGGCGCACTCTGGGAAGAAATCGCGCGCCTCCGTCGTCCGTCCGAGATGCCGCGCCAGGTGGAACTGTGCGAACGAGCGCTGGGTATGGTCGAGCGCGAAGACAATCCAGTGCTATGGGCGGCGTTACAAGGCGAACTGGCCAATGCGTTCCAGCAGAACCCGCTTGGCAATCGCGCCGAGAATCTGGAGCAGGCGATTTTCCACTACCAGCAGGCGCTGGAAGTATTGACCCGCCAGGCCTACCCGCAGCAATGGGCGGCCACGCAAAACAGCCTGGGGATTGCCTATGCTGAGCGCATTCGGGGCGAGCGGGCGGAGAATCTGGAGCAGGCGATTTTCCACTACCGGCAGGCACTGGACGTGTATACCCGCCAGGCCTACCCGGAAGATTGGGCCATGACGCAAAACAACCTGGGGAACGCCTACCAAAACCGCATTCGGGGCGAGCGGGCGGAGAATCTGGAGCAGGCGATTGCCCACTACCGGCAGGCGCTGGAAGTGTATACCCGCCAGGCCTACCCGCAAGATTGGGCCATGACGCAACACAACCTGGCAACTGCCTATGCTGAGCGCATTCGGGGCGAGCGGGCGGAGAACCTGGAGCAGGCGATTTTCCACTACCAGCAGGCGCTGGAAGTATTGACCCGCCAGGCCTACCCGGAAGATTGGGCCATGACGCAAAACAACCTGGCAGCCGCCTACCAAAACCGCATTCGGGGCGAGCGGGCGGAGAATCTGGAGCAGGCGATTTTCCACTACCAGCAGGCGCTGGAAGTGTATACCCGCCAGGCCTACCCGGAAGATTGGGCGACCACGCAAAACAACCTGGGGAACGCCTATGCTGACCGCATTCGGGGCGAGCGGGCGGAGAATCTGGAGCAGGCGCTTTTCCACTACCAGCAGGCGCTGGAAGTATTGACCCGCCAGGCCTACCCGGAGCAATGGGCGACTGCGCAAAACAACCTGGCAAACGCCTATTCTGACCGCATTCGGGGCGAGCGGGCGGAGAATCTGGAGCAGGCGATTGCCCACTACCAGCAGGCGCTGGAAGTCAGAACCCGCCAGGCCTACCCGGAGCAATGGGCGGGCACGCAAAACAACCTGGGGAACGCCTATCTTGACCGCATTCGGGGCGAGCGGGCGGAGAATCTGGAGCAGGCGATTGCCCACTACCAGCAGGCGCTGGAAGTATTGACCCGCCAGGCCTACCCGGAGCAATGGGCGACCACGCAAAACAACCTGGGCGAAGCCTACCGAAACCGCATTTGGGGCGAGCGGGCGGAGAATCTGGAGCAGGCGATTTTCCACTACCGGCAGGCGCTGGAAGTATTGACCCGTCAGGCGTATCCGGAGCAATGGGCGACCACGCAAAACAACCTGGGGAACGCCTATTCTGAGCGCATTCGGGGCGAGCGGGCGGAGAATCTGGAGCAGGCGATTTTCCACTACCGGCAGGCGCTGGAAGTCAGAACTCGCCAGGCCTACCCGGAAGATTGGGCCAGGACGCAAAACAACCTGGGGAACGCCTACCGAAACCGCATTCGGGGCGAGCGGGCGGAGAATCTGGAGCAGGCGATTTTCCACTACCAGCAGGCGCTGGAAGTATTGACCCGCCAGGCCTACCCGCAGCAATGGGCGGGCACGCAAAACAACCTGGGGAACGCCTATGCTGAGCGCATTCGGGACGAGCGGGCGGAGAATCTGGAGCAGGCGATTTTCCACTTCCAGCAGGCACTGGAAGTGTATACCCGCCAGGCCTACCCGGAAGATTGGGCCAGGACGCAAAACAACCTAGGCGAAGCCTACCGAAACCGCATTCGGGGCGAGCGGGCGGAGAATCTGGAGCAGGCGATTGCCCACTACCAGCAGGCGCTGGAAGTATTGACCCGCCAGGCCTACCCGGTCGAATGCCGCCTGACAGCGCGCAATTTAGGGAACCTGGCTTTCGAGCAGGGGGACTGGCAACCGGCCTGCACTGCCTATACCGAAGCCTGGCTGGCGCAGGACATCTTATGGCGCTCCACTTCCCTGCGCCCGAACAAAGAAATCGAGTTGCGTGAGATGGGTGATATTCCGGCGCGCCTGGCCTTTGCCCACATCAGGCTCGCTCAAGCGCACCAGGCCCTGACGATCCTCGAATCCGGCCGCGCCCAATTGCTGCGCGAGGCGCTGGAGCGCAGCCGCCGCGACCTGGAACGGCTGGCGGAGATTGGGCAGCAGGACTTACTCACCCGTTACCGCGCCGTTGACGAGCGCATGGAGACCCTGCAGCGCCTGGCGGCTGCGGGAAACCGTCCCCCCGACTGGCTGGCGCAGATGGAGCAGGCCCAGGCGGAGTGGAACGCCGTCATTGAGGACATCCGCCGCCTGCCGGGCTATGAGACCTTCCTGCGTTCGCTCACCGCCGAGCAAATCCAGGCGCAGGCCGCGGATGCCCCGCTGGTCTATCTGGCGGCCACGCAGCACGGCGGGTTGGCGCTCCTCGTCCGCGGGCAGGGCGAGCCGATGGTGGTGGAATTGCCGCAGCTGACAGAAAAGGCTTTACGGGATCGAGTCGAAGGGCCAGGAGAAGAGTGGGGCGGCTACCTGGGCGCCTACTTCCGCTGGCTGGCATCATACCAGGAAGGAACTCCCAAAACTGAGCAGGAATCAGCCCGTCAGGCCTGGTTCGATGCCCTCGAGTCCACCCTGCGCTGGCTGGGGGAGGCCGTCATGGGGCCGGTGCTGGAGGCGCTGGCGGCCTTCCTGCCGCCGGGCGGCCTGGTGCGCCTGGTGCCGGGCGGCTGGCTCGCCCTGCTCCCGCTGCACGCCGCGATTCTGACGGCGGACCGCGGACCGCAGACGGCGGGAAGCCAGACAGCAGTGAGCCAGACCGCTGACCGCGGACCGCAGACGGCCGCTGAGCCGTCCGCCGTCAGCCGTCTGCCGTCCGATTACGCCCTCGACCACTACACCTTCGCCTACGTCCCTTCCGCCCAGGCGCTTTACTACGCCCGCGCTGCTGCCGCTCGCCCCGCCGATTCGCTGCTGGCGGTGGATAACCCCGATGGCACGCTGACCTTCTCCACAATGGAAATCGCCGAAGCGTTGCGCCATTTCCCTGCCTCTCGCCGTTTGGCGGGGAAGGAAGCCACCCTGCAGGCCGTGCGTCAGGCCCTGCCCGATCATGCCGTCTTGCACTTCTCCACGCATGGCTGGGCCGGTTGGGGGGAGAGCGAAGTCAGCGGGCTGAAACTGGCGGATGGGAACCTTTACCTGCGCGACCTGTTCGACCTGCGCCTGGAGCGCGCCCGCCTGGGAATTCTCTCCGCCTGCGAGAGCGGCCTGCCGGGGATGGAACTGCTCGAAGAAGTCGTTTCCCTGCCCGCAGTGATGATGCAGGCCGGGGTGCCGGGCGTGTTGGGGTCGCTGTGGGCGGTCAATGACCTGAGCACGGCCATGCTCATCGCCCGCTTCTACGAGAACTGGCGCGAGCGCGGCCTGGATTTGCCCCAGGCCCTGCGCGAGGCCCAACGCTGGCTGCGCGACCTGTTCCATGATGAAAGCAAGCTGTCTGAGTTGCAAGCCCAACTGCCCGAATCCATCGCCAACCGCTTCGCTGCCGAACAGGCGGATGCGTTCTTCAAGGTTGCCGCCCTGCGCGACCTTTCCCATCCCAACTACTGGGCGGCGTTCGTGTTTTATGGAGTTTGAGGCCCTCACCCCCCTCACCCCCAACCCCTCTCCCTGTGGGAGAGGGGCAAGGGGTGAGGGAACGAAAGGAGATGACCCGATGACCGACGATCTTTCTTCTGAAACCATCTACCTTGCCTTCCGTGACCTGCTGGACGAAGCGCCCGCTTCGCTGCGCCCGGAGATCGAAGCGCTGCTCGCCCGCGCCGAAGCCGGTGAGAAGACGGACAATCAACTGCTCCGTCTCGCCCGCCGCGACCGCGACTTTTTGCAGCGGGTGAATGCCCGGCTGGAGATGGTGGATGGCACGCGCGTCTTCGGCGGCCTCGGCGGTTACCCCCACCCTACCCCCGGCCTGACCTACGTCTGCCCGCAGTGCGACTACAGCCGTATTCTCGGCGAAGTCGGCGAGGAGCCCGGCGAATGTCCCATCCATCACGTGGCGCTCATCTCCCAGGCGCAGAAGGGGCGCTGAGATGTTGACCGACTTCCTCACCGAACTGACCAAAGACCTGCCCGGCAAGTGGCTGGAGCGGCTCTTCGGCCCGGCTTTTCTCTTCTGGGCGGGCGGCCTACTGCTCGTCGTTGGCCCGGCTGGGCTGACGGCCTGGTGGCAGTATCTGCTCACCCAGCCCGCGCTGGCCCAGCTCGGCTGGCTGCTGGCGGCGCTGCTCCTCTTGAACGCTTCGGCGGCGATCATGGAACGTCTGCGCCTGCCCCTGCTGCGCCTGTTGGAGGGCTACTGGCCCTGGCCGCTGCGCCTGCTCGAAGCGCCGCTGAGCGCCCTCGTCCGCCGCCGCGTCCAGCGTCAACGGGAGCGCTGGAGCGCCCTGATGCAGCAGCGCGAAAGCCACTCGCTCACCCCCGCCGAACGGATGGAACTGGCCCGCCTGGAGCAATCTCTCCTCGACTTTCCGCCCGACTTGGCCGACCTGCGTCCGACCGCCGTGGGCAACATCCTGCGGGCGGTGGAGCGGCGCGTCGTTCACCGCTACGGGCTGGACGCGGTGCTGCTCTGGCCGCGCCTGTGGCTGCTCCTGCCCGAAGATGCCCGCCAGGAGATCGCCGCCGCCCGCGAATCCCTCGACCGCCTGGCCGAAGCCTGGGGCTGGGGGCTGTGCTTCCTGCTCTGGGCGATCTGGCAGCCCTGGGCCGCGCTGGTAGCCCTGGTCTGGATGCTCCTGGCGACGTATCTGG
>Ga0272448_1000358_pt1 | contig 70756 bp, 54 predicted proteins | sample YNPCB0191_FD_202220 | JGI IMG/M metagenome (GOLD analysis project Ga0272448, IMG submission 202220) | Hot spring sediment microbial communities from Yellowstone National Park, WY, United States - YNP-CB-019-1 | ecosystem: Environmental > Aquatic > Thermal springs > Hot (42-90C) > Sediment...
CAGGCCATTGTCTGCTAAATACTCCTTCAATTGCTCGCGTGTCACTAACTTGTTCATGTGTGCCCCCTTGAAAAGATACAAAACGTATCATATTTCAGGGATTAGCACAAAATATTTTACACCCTCGTCGGAGACAGTCCCCGATTACCTTCGAACGCCGATCTTTCGCATAGACCTTATTTTCATCTTATTGTAACCATCGCTGGTAAGCTTGATGCGCCACTAACCCCTGGCAGTATCACTGCTTTGCCTCTCTCCTTTTTGCTTTTGCCTTTGACCTCCTCTGCGCTCCCTCAGCGTCTCAGCGGCTCTGCGGTGAAAAACCGATTCTTCGGTATTCCCTGCCAAAAACATTGCCCCGCTCGTGGGGACGTGGTACAATACCACGGTTTTTGAAAGGAATGATCATGGAGCGCACACTCAGAAACGACGATCCCGAAGTAGCACAGATTCTCGACCAGGAGTTGATTCGGCAACAGCAGACCCTGGTGATGATTCCTTCGGAAAATTACGCCAGCCGCGCGGTGATGGCCGCTACCGGTTCCATCATGACGAACAAATACGCGGAAGGCTATCCCGGCGCACGGTACTATCACGGCTGCGAGCATGTGGATGCGGTGGAATCGCTGGCGATTGAGCGGGCCAAGCAACTGTTCGGCGCCGACCATGCCAACGTCCAGCCGGTGAGCGGTACCCAGGCCAACATGGCCATTTACTACGGGCTGCTCGAGCAGGGCGACACCGTCATGGCAATGTCCCTCGACCAGGGGGGGCACCTCTCCCACGGTTCCAAGGCGAATTTCTCCGGACGCTATTATAACTTCGTCCCATACGGGGTGGATTGCGAAACGGAGCAGATCGACTACGACCGCATCGAAGAGTTGGTGCGCGAGTTCAAACCGCGCATGATTATGACCGGGGCCAGCGCCTATTCCCGCACCATCGATTTCGCGCGCTTCCGCGCCATCGCCGATACCGTCGGCGCTTATCTGGTGGCGGACATGGCGCACATTGCCGGTCTGGTGGCGGCCGGGTTGCACCCGAACCCGGTGCCGTATGCGGATATCGTCACCAGCACCACGCATAAAACCCTGCGTGGCCCGCGCGGCGCCTTCATCCTCTGTCGGAAAGACCTGGCGAAGACCATCGACAAGGCGGTCTTCCCCGGCGTGCAGGCCGGCCCGCTGATGCATGTGATCGCCGCCAAAGCGGTGATGTTCAAAGAGGCATCGACGCCGGAATTCAAAGAATACATCCGGCAGGTTGTCGTCAATGCAAAGACGCTGGCCGACCGCTTCATCGCCCGCGGCTTCCGCATCGTGTCGGGCGGCACGGACAATCACCTGATGCTTGTCGACCTGCGCCCACAAAATCTCACCGGTCGCGCTGCCGCCAATTTGTTGCGCGAAGCGAACATCGTCTCCAACTTCAACACCATCCCCTTCGACCCGCAGCCGCCGAGACTCGGTTCCGGCATCCGCCCCGGCTCGCCGGCCGTCACCTCGCGTGGGATGAAGGAAGCGGAAATGGTGGAAATAGCCGACATGATCGCCAATATTCTGTCGGACCCGGAGAACACCGATGTCCGCCAGACGGTGAAGGGCCAGGTGCGCAACCTCTGCGAGCGGTTCCCTATTTACGAGTACATGGCGCGTGAAGGCGAGTTTGTGTAACCGTTTGAAAACCGTCTGGGGACTGCCCCCGCGGAAGCGCATGTTCGTGTGACCGACAATACGTAGCGGAATGGGATCCGCCCTATAACCAGCGCCTGGTCCGGGCTGTCCCCGCGTTTGCAACCAATCAGATGCACGCGGGGACAGCCCGGACCGGGCGCTTTCGATCAAACCGGTATGCCAATCGCCCCCCCTTTTTACTCGTACTTAACCAGCTCTGCCGCGGGGGCAGTCCCCAGACGAAAAATGTGCCCGGGATCGTACGATCCCGGGCACATTTTTGTGGGGGCCCCTTCCCTCCTGTGCTTACTTTGTCGTCCTGACGTCCACGCAAGAGCCCACCACGCCCCGGCATCCTGCCAAGGTAATCAAATCGTTCGGTGCCTCCTGGCAATGAACTCTTCTGCGGTTCATTATCCATGTTGCTTAAGGCTTTGGGGGACAGAGAATACAACATGCAGCCGGTGTGTGATCACATCCCACGACAAAGTCATGGAATCCTGGGAGCGCCGATGTGACATCGGCGATTTTGTCGTCGCCGGTGAGACACCGGCGCTCCCAGGGATGTGCTACCATAGTGCGGTCATTCGGATGACGCGATGTATCAAGGAGGAACATGATGGGGTTTGATCCACGCGAATTTTTACAACGCTTGCTTGAGACGAATCCGCAGATTCGTGAAACCTGTCCGGAGGCCTTCGAGGCGTTTCGGCAGTTCCATGAAAAAGCATTGGCGCCCGGCAGGGTGGATGCCCGCACGAAAGAGCTTGCGGCGCTGGCAGTGTCCATCTTTTCGAAATGTCCCTATTGCATTCCGTATCATGTGAAGCGCGCCTTCATGTTGGGGATCAGCCGGGAAGAGATGATCGAGATCGGGCTGGTGGCCGTCACCCTGGGAGGTGGGTCAACGATGACGTATCTCTCGCAGATGATCCAGGCTATCAATGAATTGACCGATGAAGCGAAAGCGCCGGATGTGTTGTGAACGTGCTGGCGCAAAGAAATTCCGCCGGCGGTAGGGATTCAGGCTCGGCAGGCTGAAAATATAAGGAGAGCGATTGCTCGCCCCCGCCCTTTTCCTGGGGAGGGGAGTGAATAGTGATTAGTTAGCAGTGAATAGTGATTAGTCTCGTTGTCCGACAACCAATCACTAATCACTAAGAACTAGTCACTCCGCAACGGAGGTTAAAGTGGGGATTACTCGTCTGGAGCACGTCTCATTGCCGTATCTACATCAGCCGGCTGCCTGGGCCACGCTGGATAATGGGCACCAGGTGATCGTCATTCACAAGCCCGGCGATGTGGTACATTTGCACACCGTGGTGCGCACGGGATCGGTGAATGAGACGGACGAGAATACCGGCGTCTCGCATTTCCTGGAACACCTGATGTTCAAAGGTACCGAGCGGTTTCCAGCCGGCGCCTTTGACCGCATCCTGGAAGGCATGGGCGCGCGCGTCAACGCCAGCACATCCAAGGACCTGACGCAGTATTACATCACGTTGCCCAAGGGGGACGAGGGGGAGTATTACCACCTTGCGCTGGACCTGCATGCCGACATGCTGCTGCATGCCTTGCTCCCCGATGAGGAGATTGGCCCGCCCTTCGATCCCAACAACCCGCAGGTGACCGAGAAGCGTGAGCGTATGGTGGTGATCGAAGAGATCAAAATGGGCAAAGATCGTCCCTGGCGCCGGGCCATTCAGGAACTGACCGAACTGCTCTATCCGCATCATCCCTACCGGCGCGAAGTGATCGGCACCGCGGAGGTGATCGCGACCATCCCCACCGAGCAGATCCGCACGTATTACCATACCTGGTATCAGCCGGCGAACATGATAACCATTGTCACCGGCGACCTGCCGGAAGACGAGACGATCCGCGATGTCGAGCGGAACTTCCAGTTTAAAACCAGCGGCGGGCTGCCGCATCCCGTCTTCCTCCCCGAGGCGCCGCCGACCGAGCCGCGCTCCGCGCGTGTCTCGCTGCCGCTGAACATCGCCTACCTGGTGATGGGGTTCCTGGGGCCGCCCTCGACGGATCTCCGCGCGACCATTGCGCTGGATGTCATCAGCCTGCTGCTGGGGGAGACCGCCAGCAGCCGCATGCTGTTGCGCCTGGTCGAGCAGCTTCCCAACACGCCGTTCTTCGATGTCGGCAGCACGCACTGGACCTACCGCGACAGCAGCAATGTGCTGGCCTACGGCATCGTGCGGCCTGATGAAGCGGAAACCTCTTTCAATCTGCTGCGGGAAGAGATCGCGCGCTTGCATACCGAGCCGCCGAGTGCGAAGGAACTGGAGACGGCAGTGACGCGGCTGGAGGCGCAATTTGCCGCGCAGGCGGAAACGGCCGTCGGCCTGGCTACCGGCATCGCGGATTCGATGGCGCGCTTGAACAACCCGTCGAACTATACCGAGTACCTGCCCATCCTGCACAGCCTGACGCGCGAAGACCTGGCCCATTACGCCGCCACCTACCTGCCCGATGACCGCTCCTGCTGCGTGATCGTGGCACCGTGAGCTGCGTTTTCCCTCACCCCCGGCCCCTCTCCCAGCGGGTAGAGGGGGGAGGACTACACATATTGCACTTGCTTTTATCTATAGTACACTCCCCTCTACCTTTGGGAGAGGGGTCGGGGGTGAGGGAGAGCTCCAGGGAGTTATTATGCAATACGAAGTTACCGATCTCTATACCGGTCTGCCGGTGATCCTTGCCCCGATGCCGGACACGCCGCGCATGGCGCTGACGGTGGCGATTCGCGGAGGGGTGGTGCGCGAGCCGGCATCCGGGATGGCGAAGTTGGCCAGCCGCCTGCTGCTGAAAGGCACCGAGAGCCGCGACGCCGAAACACTGGCGCGTGAGCTGGATGAGCGGGCTATCGACCTGCATGAGATCGTCCTCTCCGACTGCTCCATCCTGCAGGCGGTGTTTCTGAACCGGGAATTGCCGAGTGTGTTGGAAATCCTGCAGGACATCCTGCTGCGCTCGACCTTTGTGGATTTCGAGAAAGAGGCGACGAAGCTGCAGGGAGAGATCCAGGCATCGCTGGATGTGCCGGCGGAAATCGCGCAGGATTTGCTCGCGCGCACGCTGTTTGAGGGGTATCCCTATGGCGACACCGGCACGCGCATCCTGCAGGCGATGGGCTCCTATACGGAAGCGCAGGTGAAGGATTGGTATTACGCCGGGCTGAACCCGCGGGAGATGAACATCACGCTGGTGGGCGATTTTGCGCAGGATGAGATGCTGCCGCTGTTGGACGATACCTTCGCTGACCTGAAGGCACAGGGATCACCGTCGACGCCCCCGGCCTTCACCCCCATCCCCGCTGATCGCATGGTCACGCAGGCGCGCCCGGATGCCCAGCAGGCGCAGGTGTATCAGGGGTGGTACGCGCCGCCACTGGGTGACGATCAACAGGCGGCCCTGCTGGTGATGAATATCCTGCTGGGCGGCGCCGGGCTAAGCTCGCGTCTCTTTGCCGAGTTGCGCGATAAGCAGGGGTTGGCCTACTCGGTGCGCAGCCAGTACCTGCCCATGCGGCAGGTCGGCGAATACGTGGTGTCCATCGGCACCTCGCCGGAAAATATCGCCCGCGTGCGGCAGGGGTTCGCGGAACAGATTACCCGCCTGCAACACGAGCCGATCACCCTGGATGAACTGCAGCACGCCAAAGGCCGCGCGCAAGGCGTCTTTGTGCTCGGACACGAAACCACCTGCCAGTGGTCGATGGAGCTGTCCGCCAATCACATCAACGGCGTCGGCCCCGACTACAGCGACCGTCTGCTCCAGCGCATCATGGCCGTCACCGTGGCTGATGTCCAGGCTGCAGCCAACCTCCTCCACTCTCCCACCGTCACCGCCATCGTCGCCCGCGAGGATGCGTTGCCAACGGCATAAATGCTTTTTTTGACAGGATTAACAGGATTGGCAGGATTGGGGTTGCACTGGTTATGGGGACTGACATCGAAACTCCAGTAGTTGGATATGCTATCGGTTCTGAAGTAAAACAAGGGGTGTAATCGAGAGGGAGTTTCGGTGCCTGCCCCCATAACCCTATTATGGTTCCCGGCTGCATTAACGACTGTATTTCGGAAATGGGCGCTCACATAGGGTTTCGGGGACAGACACCGAAACTCCTCAAGCCTACCACCCCCGCAGAGATAGATCACCGGCAGCATCTCTCGATGACCGGAGTTTCGATGTCAGTCCCCGAAACCGCTGCATTTCACGACGAACGGATTACTCCCGCGTACCTGTTTTGCCTTTTTACTTCCTTCGCTTCCTCTACTAGCCCATACACCTCCAGAAAATACCGCACACGCTCTTCCACGGGGAGTTGCTGCAGGGCGAGGCAGATCTCGTCCGGCTGGTAGTCCCGGCAGACGGGAGGGCGGTCGGGGTAGATGCCGCAGAGGTGGTCGTCGCGCAAGTGTGCGCACGCCACACCCACCGGCTTCCGCAGGGTGGAGATGTCCGGCGCAATGCAGCAGGTGCCGCAGCGGAAACAGGGAATACGATGATCCATGGACATATCAGCACCTCCGATGGATATGCGATGCCATTTCGATTCGTCGGTCGAACGGCTACACCTGTCGGTGATATGCACTGAAATTCAACGAACTGATAAAGTAATCGCTGACTTCCACAAACCACTTGACCCTTTCGTGACGTGAGAGTATATCTTATACAGCAATCCCACTACCCAGGAGTCACCCATGGAAAAGCTCGATCTCAAAGCGCAATATAAGGCGCTTTACGCGCCGTCGGTGAAAAACGTCGGCGTGGTCACCGTGCCGGCGTTTCAGTTCCTGGCGGTCGATGGCGCCGGGGATCCGAATACCTCGGAGCGCTACCACCAGGCCATCGAGGCGTTGTTTGCGTTGTCGTATACGCTCAAATTCCTTGTACGCGAAGTGCTGGACATCGATTACGGGGTGATGCCGCTGGAGGGCTTGTGGTGGATGGAGGATATGCGTGAATTCAGCCAGGACGCGAAGGACCGCTGGCTGTGGACGGCGATGATCATGCAGCCGGCGTTCATCACTCCCGAGCTCATCGAGCGCGCCCGCGAGCAGGCGGCGAAGAAGAAAGCATTGCCCATGCTGCCGGAGTTGCGCCTGGAGACCGTCGAGGAAGGTCTGGCCGCGCAAATCATGCACATCGGCCCTTTCTCTGCCGAAGGACCGACCATCGAGAAAGTGCACCAATTCATCCGCGACTCCGGCCATGCGCTGACCGGCAAGCACCACGAGATCTACCTCACCGATATCCGCCGCGCCGCCCCCGAGCGTTGGAAAACGGTGGTGCGGCAGCCGATGCGGTGAGCAATTGTGTTATTTCACCGCAGAGACGCCGAGACGCAGAGGGTAGGGGAGGGTAGCGGAAGATGCACCAGTTTCGGTGTCTAGTAAGAACAATGTGATTGTTGACATTCGAGAGTCGCTGGTGGCGTGAACGGAGGTAGGCCGCGCCCACCGTGGCGCGCGGAGGGAAGCCTCCGCGCCGTGGGCGACAACACCGTCACCGGGTTCGAGCTGGCGATCACGGATCTGAAGCTTCCACCAGCGCGCCACGGTGGGCGCGGACTACCACTGTCCTCGGTACCAGAGTGCCGTTATCGGTAGCCGGACGATACGGCATCCTGCCAGCCGCGACTCGTGAGGGGAACTGTTCCCAAAACTCTATGTGGCATTTTGCCGATTACCCCATGCGTCTGAATTCCACCCCGGGCGGCACCTCGCCGTTGCGGAAGGCGTTGCGGTGGGATTTGCAGCCCAGCTTGCAGGGGTAGAGCATGAAGTAGCCATCGGGGTGTAGCACAGCGACATCGATGGTCCGCCGGCTGTTCGGCGGAAAGACGTCGAGGAGGAACTCGCCATTTGCCGTGAAGAAGCAGCCATCCATATCATCAACCTGGAACAGTCCGCCGGTGTGGGAGTGAATCGTGTTCATGAGCATAAACAACGCATCTGCTCCCCCTTTTCGCTCTACGCCGGATAAGCGCTGGATGGCATAAATGACCGGAGTTCTGCCCAGGTACTCATGCAGCCATACGGCATTGCGTGCCGGCAGTTTATCATCGATCTGCTCATAAAATTCGCCGATTTCTTCCTCACCTATCGACCCTGGCGTCACCACATCGCGCACGATACAGGCGATATAGTGCTCATCCGGGAATTGCAGCGAAATCTGCTCCCACTGCGCCTCATCCCCTGTATCAACCGTGATCTGCATCGGCAACCCCGCCTTCACCAGCCGCTCCTGCAGGATGGAGACCGGCACATGGCGGTCGTTGATGGTAAATAGGCGCATGTCGAAGCTCATGATACCTTCTCCAATAAGCCAACTGCTCTCTCGTACCGCTGTTATTATATCATTTCTCCGGTTTGTATTTTCGTGAGATACGGGTTACCGCCAGGTTTAGCCTCAACCGCCTGGGATATAACTATGTTAACGCACAACCACGCGTTATTCGAATCGATACGCTACATGGAGGGTCGTGGTGGTTCGATGTCTCGCTCCGGTCATACTCTGTCTCCTCGCGCTGCTATCTACAGCTTGCGCCTGGGGGGATCCTGCTACGCCCGTGCCGGCTGATCCGGCAAAACCGAAAGTTGTTGTCAGGCGGATTGCTCTCCAATTTACGCGCTCCAGAGATATGGTAGCCCAGTTGGAGAACTTGCGCGGTTATCTCCCTGCGGACAACCAGTATATTACGATTACCTCGCTGAATAGCATTCTCGCGAAAGTGAAGGATGAAGAGGCGGCGGATCAGGTACAGCGGGTGATCCGGATCCTTGATATGGGACTAAATAAGCTGGCAATCACGGTATTATTCATCCAGACTGATGCCGAAACCGCCAATGAACTCCGCCAACGATCAAAAGGCGATACCGGAAGCAATGTGCAATACATTGATCGCGCAAATCTGTATACCCTTTTGCTCAACCACGCCGCAGCACAGATTGCCAGGCCGGAATTGCTCATAGCGAACGGCGGAACTGCTGCGCTCATTACGCCAGGCAATTTCCATTACGAAACCGCGGTCACCATCAACCGGGCTGATGTTTTGCAGGATGGCTCGCTCAGCATCGATTTCAAACTGGGCATTCGGCAGCACGCACCGGATGTTACCTCGCAGCAGCCACCAGAAAGCGCTTTTGTTGAGAAACAATGCCTGTTCCAGCGGCAGAGCGGGACGACGGTATTCGTGACAATGCCTTCTCTCCGTCCTGACAAAAACGCCCCCGTGGTGCTGGCGGTGATTACGGCAGCAAACTGCGAAGCAACGGACTTTCCTCCGCAGTTAGACCAGGTATGCACCACCTCATTCATCCAGATCGATGCTGACACAGCCGCGAAGCTTTGTCAGCCTTCCGTCGCGGTGAAAGAAGGCACGGCCGGGCATGAAGTATATCGCATGCTAAACAGTAAGCAACTCGACAGCCTGCTCGGTGATCGTACGCGGAATTTCTCCACGGCGCAGATGACGATCGTAACTGGGGGGACGACAACGCTCACCGGACCGGGGAGAGGTTGCTACGACACGGCGACCACCATCACACAAGCAGCCTTGCAGCCGGATAATACCATTGCCTTGGATGCGAAAGTTGGCATCCGGTATAAACAGGCGCTGTTGGAGATGAAACTGCCGGTGAAGCCAGAGTTCGTCGAGATGCCATGCCACTTGCAAGGGAAGAACGGGACAACATTCTTAATCCCTTTACCTTCGCTCAGCGACGATAAAAACGCTCCCGTGGTGCTGGCAGTGATCAGAATAAGCATCTACAACGAAACCGGCAATGAGGCCGGACAATTTATTGCAATCTAGTCGTTGTGCCATTATCAATGGAAAAAGCAATCTGACGCAAGGAGATCAATCCATGCCCCGACAACTTACCCTGGTGATTTTCTGCCTGTTCACCTGCTGCGCGCTTGTACCCTGTGCCTGGGGCGATCCGGCGCCGGCGGGGGATGCGGCGGGCGGTAAGCCTGTTGTTCGCCGTATCGATTTGCACTATATCAGTGCAAAAGAGTTGGTGCAGATGCTTACCGCGAAACTGAAAGCCACGGAAAACGCTCATCCCGATCCTCCGGGGCAGCCATCCGAAAAGAGTGGCAGCTTAGCTGAGTTAGTTCCCAGCGGAGTCGAGAGTATTATCGGGGTGACTGAATTAAACAGTCTGGTGGTTCGCGCCAAGAGCGAAGACGATATCAATCAATTGCAATTGCTCATCAATTTGCTCGATCAACCGCGCGCCAGCGTGCTCGTGGATGTGCTATTCATCAAGTCGACTATCCCGCTTATCGAACCGGAGCAGATTACGGCGCAAGCTCCTGATGCAAACCCAAAACGGAAAGGATGGTATCTGCATGGGTCGCCAGCGCAGTTCCTCGCCGAGTATATCAAGCAGAATAAAATGGCGATCCCCAATGTGGCGCGTTTGACGGTGCAAAATGGGTGCACCGGAGCGTTTACCACCGGAGGCAAGGAGAGCGGTATCACCGCCATAGAGGTGAATAAACTCACTGTGTACCAGGATAACACCGCAGAGATGGACGTGGCGCTTCGTATGCCGTTTGTCGAGAATGTCACCACCCTCACCGTGCGTGCGAAGAGCGGCGAAGCCTGCATCGTGAAAATCGGCGAGCAAGGCACTGCCGAGAAGGCCACCTGCTATGCCATCATCACGCCGACGATTCTCAAGCAGAATGATACTATATATGACGGCAGCGGCATGAAGACGCTTCCGCCGTTATTTTAATACCTGAACAAGTTTCGATCGCCATATTTCATTCTCATGCTCTTACTCAGAAAACGATACACAGTAGCAGAGCAAGAGTATGAGAAAGAGTATGAAATTCAACCGCAAGGAGGTCAACCCATGTCCCGACAACTCACCCTGGTGATGCTTTGTCTGTTTACCTGCTGCGCGCTCGCGCCCTGTGCCTGGGGCGATCCGGCGCCGGCGGGGGATGCGGCGGGCGGCAAGCTCGCCGTGAGAACCATCCCGTTGCACAATATGAGCGTCAGTGAGTTTCTGCAACTCATGAAGTCAAAACCGAAAGCCACGGAGCATGCTCTTCCGAATCCTCCGGGGCAGCCTGCAGAGAAGAGCGGCAGCCTGACCGAGTATATCCCTGCCGGCATCCAGAGTATCATCGGGCTGAATGCATTGAACAGCCTGCTGGTTCGTGCAAAGAGCGATGAAGATATCGATCAATTGCAGTCACTCATCAACCTGTTCGATCAGCCGCGAATCAGCGTGCTGGTGGAGGTATTGTTCATCAAGTCGACCGTCCCACTGGGCGAACTGGCGCAGAAAAGCTGGTATCTACGAGGGGCGCCGGCGCAGTTCCTCGACGATTATATCACGCAGAAAAAAGTGGCAATCCTCAATGTGTCGGGCTTGATGATTCAAAACGGGAACACCGGAGCGTTTACCACCGGAGACAAGGAGAGCGGCATCACCGCCATAGAGGTGAATAAACTCACCGTGCACCCGGATGACACCGCGGAGATGGACCTGTCGCTTCGTATACCGTTTATCGGAAATGTCACCACTCTCACCATGCGCACGAAGAACGGTGAAGCATTCGTTGTGAGACTTGGCGAACAAAGCACCGCCGAGAAGGCTACCTGCTACGCCATCATCACGCCGACGATTCTCAAACAGGATGCCACGGGGTTTGGCGGCATGAAAAATCTACCGCCGTTGTTCTAAAATAGCCAGAGCAATGGTTGTCGATAGAAGCATTCAAGTATCGACAACAGAGGTAGGCCGCGCCCACCGTGGCGCGCGTGAGGGTAGTTAGCCTCCGTGAGGTCGTAAACTCGGAGCCGGTTTCGAGTTGTCGCCCACGAAGTGGAAAAACCCTCACACGCGCCACGGTGGGCGCGGCCTACGACTGTTCACGAAACCGGCGACTCGTGTATTACTCCGTCACTTCCCGGCAAATCTCCACCGGTAGCTCCATGGGCTGCAACAGCGAGTTGTGGATGGTGCAGCGGTCGGCGTAGGATTTAATGCCGGGCCAATGCTCCTCGCTGACGTCCGTCGGGAGGTAGACGCAGGTGGTGATGCGGGAGACGCGGCGGGGGCGCTCTTCGGTCATCTCGTGGGCAATTTCGATGCGCAGGCCGGTGGGGTCCAGGTTGTTTTTGCGGAAATAGGCGAGCACATAATAGCCGATGCAGCTACCCAGCGCGCCGGAGAGCAATTCGGTGGGCAGCAAGCCGGTATCCGTGCCGCCCGCGGCCAGCGGCATATCCACGGCAATGTCATGCCCGCGTTCATGAATGGTGAAGCGCATCCCGCCATCGTAGATGATGTCCATGATTCCTCCTTCGTCGGAGTGATTAGTCCTATTGTTCGATCACTGGCAACTAATCACTTATCACTAATAACTAATCACTTGCCTTCCCCATCTTCCACGCGATCAACCCATCATCCCCGCTCGCGATCAGCCAGCGGTTGTCCGGGGAGAAGGCGAGGTGGAAATAGACCATTGGCTCGCGGGTGATATTGTACAGGCTGCCGTCGTTGACGTTCCAGACGCGGATGATCCCCTGCATGCCTTTTGAAAAGACCCATTCGCCGGCAGCCAGCCAGTGGCCATCGGGGGAGAAGGCCAGCGAGGTGATGGCCAGTTGATTTGCCCCCTTGTCGTCGATGGTCGCCGGCTGCATGGTGCGGACCACCTTGCCGTCCGCGACGCGCCAGAGCTTGAGCGTTTGTCCCACATAGCCGGCAATAAGCTGCCCGTCCGGCGAGAAGGTGAACGCGCGGACCGATTCATTCAACACCAGGCCGGGCTTGCCATCGGCAACATGCCAGAGTTTGAGCGCGGATTGATCGTCGTTCTCGCCGCAGTTTGCCGCCAGCCAGCGCCCGTTTGGGGAGAATTTCGCCCATCCGGACCAGACGCGCCCGAGCGAAATCGTCGCATAGGGATGCTGGTCGTTGGCGGCATGGCCGGCTACGCCGGTGGCGTATAACGCGATGGATGCCGGCTGATTGTGCGGGAGGGCGAGCTGTTTTCCATCCGGCGAGAGGAGGGGGAAATCGGTATTGGCCTCGCGGAAGCACATCCAGCCGCGCGTGCCATCCGCGACGCGCCAGAGCTGGATAGTGTTGCTCTCCTCATCGAAGCGCGTCAGCCATTGGCCATCCGGGGTGAATTCTGCATAACTGGTCTGCCATCCGGAAAGGCGGCAGAGATCCTCCTGCGGTGCCCCGTCCTGCGCTTGCCAGCGTTGCACGCGGTTATCGCGATGGCAGGTGAGCACCGCGGCGCCGTCCGCGGAGAACGCGGCGGCGGTGACAGGTGCCGGCCATTTCAGCGTGCGCGCCAGCGTGCCGTCCGCCAACCGCCAGCGATTGAGCGTGCCGTCCTGGCTCCCCGCGAGCAGCTCCTGGTTATCCGGCGAGAAGCGCAGCGCGGCGATCTCGGCGGTTTGTCCTGTGAAGGTTTTTACCGCCGTGCCATCCGCAGTGTTCCAGATCTCTACATGGTTGTCGCCGCTGAAGGCAAAGCGTTTTCCATCCGCAGAAAAGGCGATGCAACCGACGGTGCGGGTGGTTCCTCCCCAATCCACGCCGTAGATCGCCGTGTAGACCAGGCTGGCATCGGCGGTCTTCCAGAGCCGGATAGTGCGGTCTGCGCTGCCGGAGACCAGCCAGGCACCGTCCGGAGAGAAGGCAAGGGCGGTGATGGCGCCGGTGTGCCCGCGGAAGATGCGCCCGTCGTCCTCGGCCGCGAGAAGTACGCCTTTTTTCAGGGGAGGGGTCATGGTGGCGGTCGACCGGCAGCGGATGGTATTATCCGGCGCGATGCCGGCAGCCAGCCAGCGGCCATCGGGAGAGAAGGCCACCGCGGTGACTTGCTTATGTCTATCGCCGAACGGCATAGAGGGTAAGCTTTCGCGATTGTACAGATCGAGGTCGTCAGAACCGGCCTTGGCGAGCCACTTGCCATCCGGGGAGAGCGCCATGGGGCTCATGCCTGAAAAAGTGCTCTCGCCGAAGGTATGCACGGTCGCACCGTCCTCCGTGCGCAACAGGGTGAGTTGCCCATCGGCGGATAGCGCGAGCAATTTTCCGTCCTGCGAGAGGGCCAGGTTCAAAGCGCGGCCAGGCAGTGTGTGCTGCAATGCGCCATCCTCCGCACTGTAGATCCCGATGGTGCCGAAGCCCTGCGCCATGGCAAACCACCGTGCGTCAGCAGAAATCGCCATCGCGCCTATACAGGCCGGCTTTTTCCAGGCTGCTGGCCAGGCATCGCGTTTTACCGGGATGGCATCGGCCTTACCCAAAGCCGGATTCATCAGCAGGATCGAGACTTTCATTCGAATGGTCAGCGTTTTCGCGCCATCCAGATCGAGCTCAACCTTCTCGGCATGGTCGCCGGCATGGCAGCGTTTCGTGAACACCTCACGTCCATCCAGGTCCAGCGACAATTCGCCGGAATCGCCCACCCAGCGATCATTCAGGCCGACCAGCGCCGTGAAGTGTTCCCAGCCGGAGACATCCAGGCGCACCCAGCCATCCGTGCGGTCGCCATTAGTATCGACGATCAGCCCGTAGCTCGGATATTCTTGTCCGCCCACCTTGACCGGCTCGGTGGCATAACGCCAGGCGCCATCACCGGACACCCGGCGAATGGTGCCGTCCAACGGCTGCGTCACGGCGAACACCAGCCGTACCAAGACCAGGAGCAGTATGATGCATACGAAGATGCGCCCGTGCGACATCGAAATCTCCTTCGACTGACCGAGGTAAGTGATTAGTGATCAGTAATCTGGCGATACAACTAATCACTAATCACTACTTACTAATCACTCCAATTACTGTGCGACCACCAGTGTCACGCTCGCCTTGGGTGCCAGCGTTGTGCCCGCTGAAGGCACGGTGCGGATGACCTGGCCGGAGGGGACAGCGTCACTCTTTTCCTCATGCTGGGTGACATGATAGCCATGCTCTCGCAGTTCCGCTTTCACTTCCGCCGCCGCGCGCCGTGTGCAATCGGGCAGGCGATAGACAACGGGCTCCGGCTTGGCGGCACAGGTGAGCGTGATGCGTTGTCCGGCGCTCAACCGCTCCCCGGCAGACGGCGAGGTGTGCAGGATGGTGCCGGGCGTCTGATCGCCACGCGCCTCTTCATGCACTGAGACTTTCAAGCCCAGCCGCATGGCGTTCAACGTCGCTTCCGCCTGATGCTTGCTGCATGACGCGAGATCGGGCATGCGCGGCACCGCCGGTTTTGCCGGAGCGGCCGGCGGTGTGGTCTGTTGCCCATGTGCGCCGTGGTGCGTTTCCGGTTCCTGAACCCTCGAACTTTCGGTATGCGCATCGGCAACGGATACACCGCCGTTCCCGGAAGTCTGATGTGACTTGTGCGAGGCATGCCCATGCGCGAAAGTGCCGTGCTTGTGCGTCCCCGTTCCGCTGGCTACGGCATGCGTGCCGGAAGGACTGCCGGGACGATTCATGGCCTGGAGGTTGAGAAATAGCGGGTAGCCGATGCCGATGATGCCCAGCAGGCAGAGGCCGGCGATCAGCACAATCTTCAGTGCCGGATGCATCGGCTTCGAGGATGTTGGCGGTTTGAGGATGAGATGGCGCTTGGAATTGGTCCGGGGAGGCGGTGTGACCTCTATACGGGTTGGGGTTCGCGGTTGCTGCGCATTAAAGACCAGCTCAATGGTTCGATCCAGTTTTCGCTGTGTCTCAGGATCGGGGGCGAGTTGCACCGCCCGGCGATAAAACGTCAGCGCCTCACTGGGGTTCTCATCGACCAGCATGTCTGCCAGCATCACGAGCGCGTCGAGATTGTCCGGGTTCAATAGCAGGATATCCCGGCACAGCCTGCGCACCTCTTCCGGTTTGGCGGACATGCAAATGGCGCGCAGTTGCTCCACGCGCTCCTGTTCGCTCACGGTCACGACCGGATTAACCGTGTCTGCCACCGGCGTGCCGCATGTCGGACAACGATCGGCGTCTTTCGGGATAACAATACCGCAGTTGGGGCACTCCATCGCTTCACTCCGATGCGAGAACGAATACTCTGTCGAAATAGTTCGTTCTCCCGCATGATTTTCCTTCCCGGAATCGGGCGAGAGAGGCACCGCTTGATCCGGGGGTATCGTTATATTCCACCTGGAAGGCGTAAACGATAGGCTTCTATAACGCTTTTATATTGATCGGACATGTCGGACGAGTCAGACGCGTCGGACTTGTCTGACGAACTGAATCGTTGGACTTTTACTTCGCATGCCGTTTATTTTACAGCAATGACAAATCCGGTATTGTCCTTCGTGTCTGTGCGGTGAAAATTCAAATCACATCAACATACACCGCGCGCATCACCTCTTCCAGAGTGGTGATGCCTTCGCGGGCTTTCGCCAGGCCATCGTCGTAGAGGGTGGGGAGATCGAGCCTGCGGATGATGGCGCGGATCTCGCCGGCGGTCGCTTTTTGAATGATCGCCTGTTGGATCGGTTCGACCATCGGCACCACCTCAAAGACGCTGATGCGACCATAATACCCGGTGTAGCGACATGCCTCGCAGCCGGCACCCTGGAAGAATGGCGTCCGGTCGTCAGGCAGCCCCAACTCTTTGCGCACGGCGGGCGCGATAGCGACGGGTTTCCGACACTTCTCGCAGATACGGCGCACCAGCCGCTGAGCGATGATACCGATGACGGAGGAGGCGATGAGGAAGGGCTCCGCGCCCATGTCGACCATGCGCGCCGCACCCGCCGCCGCATCATTGCAGTGCAGCGTGGAGAACACCAGGTGCCCGGTGAGCGCGGACTGGATGGCCATATCCAGCGTCTCCCGGTCGCGGATCTCACCGACCATGATGACATCCGGGTCCTGGCGCAGGATCGTGCGCAGCCCCTCGGCAAAAGTCAGGCCGATCCGGGGATGTACCTGAATCTGGGCAATGCGATTGAACTGATATTCCACCGGGTCTTCAATCGTCACGATATTCTTCGCCACGTTATCAATTTGCGAGAGGCAAGCGTAGAGCGTGGTTGTCTTGCCCGATCCGGTCGGGCCGGTAGCCAGGATCATGCCGTAGGGGCGATGGATGAGCTGTTGCAGCAGGTCGCGACTCGTCGCTGTGATGCCGAGTTGGGTGAAACCCAGCGCCAGCGGCCCTTTCGGCAATAAGCGCAGCACTGCCTTTTGCCCGGTGAGCAGCGGGGCAATCGAGACGCGGATATCATAGGCCTGCGCGCCCGACCCAATATCGAAACGCCCGTCCTGCCCCAGGCGATTCTGCGCGATATCGAGGTTGGCCAGGATTTTGATGCGCGAAATCACCTGGGCGTGATGGGTGAGGGCATACGTCGTATGATCATACAGAAAACCGTCGATACGGAAGCGAACATAGACGGTGGACTCGAACGGTTCGATATGGATATCCGTGGCGCGTTCGGCAATGGCGCGCTGGAGAATCTCGTCCACAATGCGCACGGCCTCCGCCGGCACGAGATCCCGCGTCGACGCCGGCTTTGCGGGCGGCGGGGGAGCCGGCTCGCTGGCCGGGGGACGCGTCGGCTCGGACAGGCCCCCTGCATAATGGATGGTCAATCCCAGTAAGATATCATGCTCAGCCGCCTCGACCAATTGCACCCGGCATCCGGTGGTGCGCTGCAGGAGATCGACAACCACCGGATCCTGCGAGTTCCGTGCGGCCACCGTGAGGGTGCGCACACCGCCTGTCTCCGTCAGCGTCAACGGACAAATCGTATAATGCTTGGCCAGGCGAAGCGGCACCAATGCCAGCACCGATGTGGCAATGGCCAGATCCTGCGGGCGGACGGCAGTTGGGAGTGCGTCAGGCATCGTTCTCTCCTTGGAAATGCGGATTGCGGACTGCGGAATATTTGATTAGCACTTGCATCGTCCACAGGCATTTGATATGTTGTGCGAATGTAGTTACGCTTCGATACCAAGGTCGCGGATGGTGAAGAGCGTTTCGAAACGGTAGCCGGCATGCTCCAGTCGTTCGCGGGCGCCTTCCAGCCGGTCGACCAGGACCAGCACCAGCGCCACGCGGCAGCCGATGGCCTCGACAGCTTCAATGGCCTTCAGCAGCGAGTCACCGGTGGTCACCGTGTCCTCGACGATGGCGACAATGGCGTTCTCCGGTAACGGGCCTTCCACCTGCTTCTGCTGCCCATGTGCCTTGGCCTCTTTGCGCACCAGGAAGGCGGGGATGGGGCAACCTTCCTGGTAGCTCACCACGGCGATGGCGGTGGCTACCGGGTCGGCACCCATGGTAAGGCCGCCGACGGCCTGGATGCCCAGCCCCGCCAGTCGCTCCAACATCAATTTGCCGGTGAGGTAGCCACCTTCTGCTGACAGTGTCACCAGGCGTCCATCGAGGTAATAGGTGCTCTCCTTGCCGGAACTCAGCATAAATAGCCCGTGTTGAAGGGCTTGCGTTTTTAATAGTTCAAGTAAGCGCGCGCGTTCGTCAGCCATGGTCTGGTCCTGCAACGTTGGAGTGGATTCTTCAATGCGCGGATGGTGCAGCAGCCCGGCGATGCAGATCCCAATCCAGGCGATCTCCAGCATCACGAATCCCCAGCGGTGCACCGTGAAGGCGATGACGCCCAGCAACACGGCGCCGGCCAGATTAACCCAGAGATACGCCGGCGATTCACGCGACCAGCGCCCGCTGGCATTCGCCCAGAATGCCAGCAAAATCAGCGCCGCGCCCGCTAACTCCAGTCCGAGAGACCCGTAGTGTGCCATAGCTCCCTGTGATTCAGGATGCAGGATTCAGGATTCAAGGGCCATAAGCGATAGGTTTGCGTCTTTATCAGAACCGTGATTTAAGGACGTGAGGGTTCTTTCTCCGACCCATTCCGAATTACGTGATTTGGATGTGGATATGGTCATCAAGAAAATTATAGAATCCTTGAATCCTGGTTCAGACAAGAAATTGACCGACTACCGTTCCCCTTCATGTCCCAGCGGTCACCCTGTTTGGGTGACCAAATCCTGAATCCTGAATCCCCCATCTCAATATACCGGGTTCTCGATGCTGCCAACCGCACGAATAGCGCATTGATATCGCATTCATTCGCCTCTGTTGGTTGAATGCCTCTTGACAGCAAGGCAATCTATCACACAGACTAGGTAGGCGCATGTTGTGAACACAAAAGGTGCTTCACGACAAATAGCCCACGGGAGAACGAGGGGGTAGAGTGAGATGCGAATGAAAGCTGAACAGCGCAAGCGAGCCGCAATCGGAGCGGCGATAGTGGCCGGGGCAGCGGGGGCGGTGGTGGCCTATCTCTTTTTCGTTCGCCCCAAGTGGCGGCGCTATGTGGTGGATATCGGGCACCATTTGTTGAATTTGGCCGAGGGGATGCAACCACGCTCGGATCTGCGGGAGGAAGTACGCGAGGAATTGGCCCACATCCAGAACGCCAACCCGCAGGTCCGCGAGGCTTTCAGAGACGCGCTCGAAGAGTAAGCTCAGGAGTTTTTATCGCATCAATATGCCGGTTATGTTTGGTGCAACCTCGTCTGGTGGTTCTGACGGAAGAATCGGTGTTTTGGCATAGGGGTATGGGTGTGAGAGGGTGATAGCGCCTATACCCCACATGCGGTATGGCAGACATCACTCCCATCCCCCAGACATTCCTCATTTATGACTTCTCCGCCGGAGTCGCAGCGGCTCTCGCCCGCCGTCGCGCAGTGATCCACACGCGGGGCAGGAAGGCGCAACTCTCCACAAGCATATCCCAGGCGACGGTGTGCAAGCGGGCATTGCCGGCAAGCTGCATGCGCGGGAGCAGCAGGAAGAAGGCGGCCAGGCGCAGCAGCATCGAGGTGAGAAAGACGGGGTGGTAATGCGAGACCCAGACCGGAAGATGCGGGATCACATGGAGGTGCGCCTGCCAGAATTGTGCATACCACCCGCCGATTGCCGTACCGGCCACCGTGGCGAGGCCATTCACCGCCAGGAAGGTGGCGTTGTAGGTGGAATGGCGTTCGGTGGGCAAGCCTTTTACCTGGATATACAGCATGGTTTGATCGATGCCGGGCCAGGTGAGGCCACCGATGGCTGATAACGGCAGGATAAGCCAGGTAAGGGATGGCTGCATGATCACCCAGATGAGGGGCAAGACTGCAGCGAACAGTGAGCTCAGCGCCAGCGCCGGTTTCGGACCGAACTTGTCGATGGCCCTTCCCCACAGCGAACCGACCAGCGCCATACTCACCCAGGGGGTGATGAAGAGCAACAGGTTCATGGTGGAGACGCTCATGCCCAGCCCGTGCTTCTCCGGCGATTCGAGGCAATAGCGCGACACGAACGGGCTCATCATCATGTAGGAGATCCAGGCCACGGTGGTGTAGGCGGCGAAACTGCGGAAGAGCGCGCTCTTCCACGGGATGACCAGGATGTCGCGCAACGTCGGCTGCTCCGAAGGGGCCACCGGTCGGGGGATTTCGCGGATGGGGATGAAGAGCAGGATGTCCGTTGCACCCAGCAGCCCGCCCACGCCGAACAGTACGGCGTAGATCCAGCCGGCATTCTGGAAGCGGTCGACCAGCGCGGAGGCGGCGATCCCTGCCAGCACCATCGAGATCAGGCCGGTTTGATAACGTACGCCGAAGAATTTACCCGCCACGGAGGTGGGGATCACCTCGGACATCCACGTCGGCCAGCCGGCGCCACCGAAGTTCATCAACCCCGCCGAGGCGAAGACAATGAGCCCGACCAGCAGCACCTGCAGATGTGATGGGGCATGTGCCTTGACCGGCAACCACAGCGCAATCGCCGCCACCCCCAGCCAGGCCAGGCGCCCGGCGGTGACGAAGAGGAGGAAATGGCGTTTGATGCACCCGGTGCGCTCCACCACCAGTGAGCCGAGGAGGAAGAAGAGCACCGCGACCGGGCCGGCGGCCATCACCAGGCCGAAGCTGAAGTCATCCGTCTGCAAATAGTTTTTCAGGAACGAATAGAGCGGGGCGCCGCCGGTGATGGAGCAAAAGGACGCGCCGAAGAGCCAGGCCACCATGATATACCACAGGGCACTGCGCACTTCGCGTGGCGAGTAGCCTTTCTTATAGTGGGCGGCTGCCGGCTCGCTTTGTTGTTCGTGTTGTGTCGGTTGTCCCATCAAAAATCACCTGCGGCCTCATCCGCACGCGATAGTTTTCAACGGGTTGTACCGATTCCCTGCCGCCAATGCGAAAAGGCCCCTGCCATTTTTAGCTTTTCATCTCTTGCGGGGAAATACACGCCGGTTTTCGACAAGTCAGATATTCCGCAATACGCAATGCGATTACCTGATCATCCCTTTGTCCCGCCTGATCCGCGCGAGATAATCGCTCTTCTGCACAAAATCGAGCAGGTCGTCGGTTTTGGCAGTGGCCAGGGCGACGACGGTGTCGGCGGCGCCGTAATACATCCAGATCTCATCGCCGCGCGGGATGGCGCCGCAGGTGAAGACGACGTTGGGGGATAACCCGCAGAGTTCATAATCCGCCGTCGGCTCGAAGACCCAGTCTTCGGAACGAGCGAGGACTTTGCGCGGGTTGTCTTTATCCAGGAGGGCGAAACCCAGGCTGTAGACGGGCCGTTCAGCCATGATTTTGATGCCGTGATAGATGAGCAGCCAGCCCGCGTCCGTCTCGATCGGGGGAGCCCCGACGCCGATGCGCAATCCATCCCACCAGGCGCCGGCACGGGAAGGGAATAAGATGCCGGGTTTGCCCCAATACTCCAGCCCATCCCGCGCCGAGGTATACCAGATATGCTCCTGCTCACCGGTGACGGGCCGGTGCAGCATCAGCCATTCACCCGCGATCCGGCGAGCAAAGACCGTTGCATCCTTGTTCGTGGGCGGCAGCACCACCCCCAGCCGGGTAGCGCACTCGCAATCCGTCGTCGTTGCCAACGCCACCGCGGGGCCGTAGCGGCAGTAGGCCGTGTAGGCGATGATCCACTCTCGATGACCAATCTGTGTGACGCGCGGGTCTTCACACCCCCACTCCTCAAAAGGATACTCCGGCAAATCCGGCGCCAGCAGCGGCTCGTCAGCGATTCTCCAGCCATCCACCCCATTGCGGCTGCGCGCCAGGCGAATTTGCGAAATCCCGCGCCGGTCGGAGATACGAAGAAACAGCACCACCTCCCCGTCCAGCTCGACCACACCGGGGTTAAAAACACCGCTGACCTGATAGTCGAAATCCGCCGGCGTCAATATCGGATTTTGCGGACATCGCTGAAATTGTCCAAACGCCATTTATTCGCTCCGGATCACTTGTTATCATTCGCATACCCATGCGAGATGAATGATAAAGCTGCTTTGCGAGCGAACTATAGACAGTTGTGCTCGATAACAACTCGGCGCACAACCTTCCAACGGTTTGGAAACACGAGTAAAATGGAGGCCGTCTAAAGTCATCGGTTTCTTCTAGGAGGAACAACCATGCGTGATCTCGTCATCCTGGGCGCTGGAGTCCATGCCATTGAAATGGTCGAAATCATCGAGCGCATCAACCAGGCGCAACCGACCTGGACGCTGCGGGGCTATCTTGCCGATGAGCGCGGTCGGGTGGGGGAGATGCTCAACGGCTACCCCGTGCTGGCCGGTATCGATGATCGGGAGGATTTCCCGGAGGCCTGCTTCGTGCCGGATAATGATCACCAGCAGGTGCCGGTGTCTATCGACCGGCTGGCTACCATTATCGACCCCAGCACTTTCGTCTCGCGCACGGCGCGCATCGGCGCCGGCTGCGTGATCTATCCCGGGGGATTCATCGGAGTGAATGCCGCCATCGGCAATCGGGTGTTATGCTTGAGCCGCTGTGTTATCAACCATGACGATGTCCTCGAAGACCACGTCATCCTGGCCAGCGGCGTCACACTGGCCGGCGCGGTGCATGTCGAGACCGGCTGTTATCTGGGCCAGGCCTGCACCGTGCGCCAGCAACTGCGCATCGGCCATCACAGCACTATCGGCATGGGCGCCGTGGTGGTGAAGGAGGTGCTGCCGGAGAGCGTGATGGTCGGCAACCCGGCGCGGAATATTCGCGAGAATCGCTAACCAGAGGGATAACCGAATGATACAGACCCTGGAGATTTTCCCCCACACTCCGATACGCTAATGCTCCCGCACAGGAAATTAACTGCTCGATCATATTGTCAATGCTTAACTGCACTGGTATACTATTGATTGTTATAGGTGTATACCAGAATTTCAATAAGGTCAACTTATTTGAAGTTGGTTTATGCTCATACCCATACTCATACTTAAGCCTTGTTAGGTAATCTATTTTGAGCATGAGTAAGAAAGCATTATGAAATACCAGGACGTTGTCAATATCCTGCGCAACGAGATCCAGCTCGGGCAGCTATCTCCCGGGCAGCGCTTGCCGACGTGGACGGAGTTGCAGCAGCGCTTTGGGACGACGCGCCTGACCGTGCAGCGGGCGATGGATGTGCTGGTGCAGGATGGTTATATCCGCACGCGCGATCGCTCCGGCACCTTTGTCGTCGATCATCCACCGCACCTTGCGCACTATGCGCTGGCGTTCCCATACCCCGCAGATTATCAAAACTCGCATTTCATTACCGCCATCCGCAATGAAGCGGTGAAGCGGCAGCGACCCGACCTGCGTATCTCGCTCTTTCACGAGATCAACGGGCATCGCGATGTTGAGGATTACCAGCGATTTCTTCAGTGCGTCCAGGCACAGCGTGTGGCCGGGGTGATCTATGCGTTCCCGACCATGCTGCTGCGCGGCACGCCGCTCTGGGATAATACGGATGTGCCGCGGGTGGCGATCTCGTCGCTTGATGCGCAGGCCATCATGCCGGTCATCTACCCGAATGGTAATCAATTTCTCCCGCTCGCCATCGAACGCCTGGCGGCGCTGGGACGCAAACGCCTGGCAGTGCTCTTCATCGGTGGTGATGGGGAGGACCCGCTGGCGTCGAAGGTGGTGATCCAGGCGCAGCAGTTGGCACGCCAGTATGGGCTCGAGCTGCCCGAGCACTGCATCCAGGGGGTGCACGCCCATACGCGCCCCTGGGCACGCCAGGTGGTGATGAGCCTGATGGCCGCGGCGCCGGAGAAACGCCCGGACGCTCTCATCATCACTGACGATAACCTGCTGGAGGCGGCGACCGCCGGGCTGGTTGCAATGCAGATCAACGTGCCCGAAGAGATGATGGTCATCGCCCATACCAATTACCCATGGCCGACGCAGAGTCACGTGCCGGTGATGCGGTTGGGCTTCGATATCACGCGACTGGTGACCACCTGTATCGAACTGATCAACCGGCATCGCCACGGGGAGACCGTGCCACCGGCTACTTGGATACCGCCGTTCTTTGAGGATACTGCTATTATCCCTCACCCCCTGCCTCTCTCCCAGGGGTAGAGGGGAGTAGCAGTGCTGAAATTCAATTATATACTTTCCACGAGATCGCCGTTCTCCCCCTCTACCTCTGGGAGAGGGGGCTGGGGGTGAGGGAAAGCGGCAGTGTAAAAACAATAAGGAGGCTCCAATGGTTCATCGTTCACAATGGTCCTGGTGCCGGTGCCTGCCGGCGCTGTTGCTGGCATTATCAGCAGTATTGTGTCTCTTGCAGCCCGCGCTGGCCGACAGTGGTCGCGGAAAGCACAAGAAGATGTATGCCGTGCCGTGTCCGGGCAAGGTGGTCATCGATGGCAAGCTGGACGACTGGGATCTCTCCGGGCAGCTCTTCATGTATATCATGCAGGAGACCAGCGAGATGATGAGCGCAAAGTTCGCCATCATGTATGATAACGAGGCGCTTTACCTGTCCGGCGATGTCCGCGACGATACCCCGCTGATGAACCGTCATGATCCGCATGCCGGCGACGCGCAGTTCGGGTGGAATGCGGACTCCTGCCAGTTCCGCCTGGTGATCGACCCGTCACAGGGGTATCCGCTGAACCAGGGCTCCTTCGATCCGGTGCCCAATCAGGAAATGGTCCACCTGCTGCTCTGGTATTACACCGACAAACAGGAACCCGTGCTGCAGATGCAGACCGGGATGAACTATGCGGTGCCGCATGCAGATTGGCAGCCGTATGGATTGATCCCCAAAGACCACTACCAGGCCGCCTATCTGAAGCACGATGACGGCAAGGGGTACACCTTCGAATATCGCATCCCCTGGGCCACCCTGATGAGCGAGAAGCACGTGCATCCGAAGGCGGGTGATCTGGTGTCCAGCACCGTGCAATTCAACTATAGCACGCCGGACGGTATGACAGCCGGCGGAGGCTGGCTCTACGATAATATGTCCGGCCCGGGCTTCACCTTCCAGAGTTCTGCTTGCTGGGGCAAGCTGATCTTCTCCGACAAGGGCAACCTGCCCCGGGATCTGGTGGAAGAAGGTGTGCCGCCCGCCCCGCCGATGCCGTTGACCTTCCAGTATACGCTGCCGGAGGCCGCGGAAACCACCATTCAATTGTTCGACGAGCACGGGCAGGTGGTGCGCAATCTGGTCGCCTCCGCCGCGCGCGGCAAGGGAGTCAACACCGAGCGCTGGGATGGGCTGGATGATGCCGGCAAGCCGCTGCCGGCCGGGAACTACACCTGGAAAGGCCTCTACCATCAGCCGCTGAAGACGAAGTTCATCATGTCCGTGCATAATTCCGGCAATCCCCCGTACAAGACCGACGACAACACCGGCGGTTGGGGTGGTGACCACGGCATCTGCACCACTACCTGCGCGCTGCCGGACGGCATGCTGATGGCGTGGAATGTCTGCGAATCCGGCTGGGGCATCGTGCGCACCGACCTCACCGGCAAACGGCGCTGGGGCAGCCGCTCCTGTGCCACCGACCTGGCCGTCTCCGATACGCGCATCTTCGCCGCCAATAATACCTGGGCTGATCAGCAGGATCAGGTATTGCTCTTTGACCTGGCAGATTGCCGCCCGCTGCCCTTCGGCAATGGGTCGTCCTATCTGCTGCCCCCGCCGGGCGGCAATGGGAAAGCCGATAACAAGGTGACCGGCCTGGCGTATCGCGCGGGGAAGGTCTATGTCGCCTATCAGGCGCGCAACCTCGTTGGCGTCTACGATGCGGTGCAGGGGACATTGCTGGACACCCTCACCGTTCCCACACCGCAGCGGCTGGTCGCCCGCGCGGACGGCACGCTGGCCGTCATCAGCGGCGAGCAGGTGCTGGTGGTCAAGGGAGGCAAAACTACTCCACTGGTGACCAATCATCTGGACAAGCCGGTCGGCATTGCCGAAGACAGTGCCGGTCAGCTCTATGTGGCCAACTGCGGCACACTGCAGAACATCTCTGTCTTCACCGCAGAGGGCAAATACCTGCGCAGTATCGGCAAGACCGGTGGCCGCCCGCGTATGGGGCGCTACGATGCCAACGGCATCCTGGAGCCCGGCGGCATCAGCGTGGATGCCAAAGGTCGCCTGTGGGTGGCTGAAACGCTGGATGGTCCCAAACGCGTCAGCGTCTGGGACACGAAAAGCGGGAAATTCGCGCAGGAGTTCTTCGGCGGCAGCGCCTACAGCACGGTGGTGCGCATGGACCCGAAGCATCCGGACGAAGTATATTGCCACGATGTCCTCTGGAAGGTGAACCTGAACAAAGGGACATGGAAAGCCTACAGCACCGTCTGGCGCGAGTCGAATCCAAACATGGTCAAAGGCACCTATGACCTGAACGTCATCACCGCGAAAAATGGCCACCAATACGGTTGGGGGATCGTCAACTACTCCTCGGTGCTTTACATGCGCGTCGGCGATGTTTTTAAGCCGATCCTCTGCGGGATTGATGTGCTCAAAGCGAATCCTTATGTCTACTGGCCGTTGTATGAGATCTTCCGGGACAATAAGAAATACCCGGATGGCACCTATGTCTGGCAGGATCAGAATGACGACCAGACCATCCAGGCCAATGAGCTGACAACGATGGAAGGGCGCGCCGAGTCGGTCTTCAATGTTGTTGATGCGGATCTGAATCTCTGGTCCAACGCCGGCTTCGTACTCCGACCTGTCCGCTTTGCGAAGGACGGCCGCCCGATCTACGATTTCAACAAGCGTGAGAAGTTCCGCGTGCCCACCATGGATGGGGGAGCACGGTTCGCGGTGGACCCGCAGGACGGCAGCTTCTACACCCTGGGCGGCACCTGGGGCCGCTGGACGCTGGACGGCAAGCAGGAGTGGAGTTACAAGGGGTGTGTCGGTTGGCAGGATGCGGTGAACCTCCCGCCGGTGACGCCGGGCAAGCTCTATGGGCCCGACTATGTCCTCGGCACGGCTGGCGACTACACCGGATTGGTGACCTACTTCGGTCCCTTCCATCTCTATACCCGCGATGGCCTCTTCGTGGGATCGGTGATGCGAGATGGCCGCGTGGGCGGTGGTTTGGGGCCGGACATCATTGCCTGCGAGAATTTCAACGGGCAACTGGTGAAGCCGGAGGGGATGAATCGCTACTTCCTGCTCGCCGGCGATCAGGATGGGCGCATCACGGAAATCCTTGGCCTGGATACCGTGAAGCGGTTGCCCGGTGGCACCTATGTACACACCGCGGAAGCGGCGAAGACGGCGACGGATGCACTCACGGAGTATCAGAGCAAGCTGGCGAAAGGCAGCAAGTTGGAGATTGCACGCGGCCGCCAGAACCTCAATACGGCGAAAGGCATCCAGAAGATCGTCGATGACACTCGCGGATTCACTGTGCGTGCCGCCTACGATGCGCAGAATCTCTATGTCGCCTACGATGTGACCAGCCCCTATGAACTCACCAACAGCATCGTCGATCCGCACACTATCTTCAAAGGCGGTAACCTGCTGGATATTCAGCTTGCGACCGATCCCGCTGCCGATGAGAAGCGGAAGACGCCGGCGGTCGGCGATGTGCGCATCCTGGTGACGCGGCAAAACGGCAAACCGGCGGCGATGCTCTTCCATCCCAGGGTCAAGGATTTCACCGGCACGCCAATCGTGCTCAAGTCGCCCACCGGGCAGGAGTCCTTCGACACCATTGAGAGCAGTGACGCGGTGAAGCTCGACTACACGCCGAAAGCCGGCGGTTTCAACGCACTGGTGACCATTCCGCTTTCGCTCATCGGCTGGACGCCGAAAGCCGGCGGCACCGTGCGCATGGACCTGGGGTATATCTTCAGCAAGAACGCAACCGGCTCCCAGGCAGCCATGCGCGCCTACTGGTCCAACAACAGCTTCTCCGCGAACATCGTCGATGATGTGCCCAACGAGAGCCGGCTGGAACCGGGCGAGTGGGGGACGGCGACGGTCGAGTAGAGATTCAGGATACAGGATGCAGGATTCAAGGACTGCCGGCGGAAGCCTGGTGCATGATCAACCACCTTCGGTAACGCAGACGGTACTTGAATCCTGGCCTCTTCCGAATCCTTGGCGTCTTTGCGCCTTTGCGTGATACTACATATTCATTCACGCAAAGGCGCAAAGATTATAGAACCGGCTGCCAATCTAATCCCTTGAATCCTGAATCCAAAGAGGCTTGCATCACCTGGCGGTTTCTTCTACGATAAGGGAGTACACTTCTTCTGAAAGCGATCACTTATGCAACCAATCGGTATCGGACTTTATGGCCAGAACGGCCATCAAATTCACCACGAGCTATTGAACCAGCCGCATGGGCGCCTGGTGGCGACGGCGGCGTTTGACCCTGCGGCATTGCCGGAGGAATTGCGGCAGGATGCTTCCGTGCAACACTATGCGACGCTGGACGAGTTGCTGACCGATCCGCGCGTTGCGCTCGTTTCGCTCTGCTCTCCCCGACGTACCGACCAGGCGGACGATGCTATCCGCTGCCTGGAGGCCGGCCGGCATGTCTACGCGGAGAAACCCTGCGCGATGACCGAAGCAGCGCTGGATGCCATCATCGCCGCGGTGGCGCGCACCGGGCGCTCATTTCGTGAGATGGCCAACGGCATAGCCGAGGTGCAGCCCTATCGCGCGCTGCGCGAGGTGGTGTGCTCCGGGAAGCTCGGTACGGTGGTGCAGGTCTTCGCGCAAAAATCCTATCCGTATCACGAGAGCCGTCCGCAGGATGAGGCGGTCGACGGCGGGTTGATTGGCCAGAACGCCGGGCACGCCATCCGCATGGTCGAGCAGGTAGCGGGCCAGCGGATCGAGCTGGTTGAAGCCCTGGAGACGCAGGTGGGCAATCCGGTGCCTGGTGGGCTGCAGATCGCCTGCGCGCTGCAGATGCGGCTTGAACACGGCGGCCTCGCCACTATCATCGCCAACTACTGCAATCCACGTGCTTTCGGCAGTTGGGGGAACGAGCACCTGCGCGTGTTCGGCACCGAGGGGATGGCCGAGATCACCGACGGCGGCACACGCACCCGCCTGGTCCTCCGCGACCATGATTGCGGCCCGCTAGATATGAGCTCACCCTCCGTGGATTACCTGACCACCTACCTGCAATCGCTGCAGGGAACGGCCATCATGCCGCGAACTCTAGAAGCTGAACTGCATGCCACCCGCATCGCCATCCGCGCGAAGGCATCGGCGGCGCGGCAGCAATCTGTATTATGAGCAAAATGTTGCATTCCTTTACTCCCTTCTACCCCTGGGAGAAGGGGCGGGGATGAGGGAGTGTATATGAAAGGTGTCATTATGGAAAACCCGATTCGGTTAGGGTTGCTTGGTTTAAATTTCGGGCGTCATATCTGCCAATTGCTGCATGATGGACGGGAGAATCTTCCAGTCCGGCTGACCTGCGTGTGTGATCTCGATCAGGAGAAGGCCGCACGGATAGGGGCGGAGTTCGAGGTGCCGGCGACGGCAAGTCTCGATGCGCTGCTGGACGATCCGCAGATCGATGCCGTCGGCCTCTTCACCGGGCCGAATGGCCGCGCGGAGCTCATCCGCAAGATCATTCGCGCTGGGAAGGATGTGATGACCACCAAGCCGTTCGAGCGCGACGCGGATGCCGCCATGGCGGTGTTGCAGGAAGCGCGCGCACTCGGACGCGTGGTACACCTCAACTCGCCGAATCCCCGCCCGCGCGGCGAGATGGCGGTCATCTCGGACTGGATCGCGGAAGGCTTGCTGGGGCAGCCGACGCTGGCACAGTCCAGCGTGTGGGTGAATTACGGCGCAAGCCCGGCGGATGGCTCGTGGTATGACGATCCGCTACAGTGCCCGGCGGCGCCGATCTTCCGGCTGGGCATCTACCCGCTGAACAATCTGCTAACGATCTTCGGCACCCCGGTATCCGTGCAGGTGACGCATTCCCGCGTGCTCACGCAAAAGCCGACCGCAGACAACGCCAGCGTCAACATCGGCTTCGCCGATGGGGCGATAGTGGCATTGAGCGCATCATTCGTCGTCGGCGGACCGGATTATTATAAAAATGCCATGACCATCGGCGGCACGAACGGGGTGATCTATTATCAGTCCGGCCCGCGACCGCGCGACGGGATGTCCGAAGTGAATCTGCAGCTTTCCACCGACGACCGCCTGGAGCAGCGAGTGATTACCGAGCCCTCCGGGGGTTATGACTGGGAGTTCTTCGCCCAGCGCGTGCGCGGCGAGGTGGCGGAAGATGTCACCACGCCTGAGCAGATTGTCTCCGCCATCCGTGTGATGCAGGCGATTTCATTGGCAGAGCGCACTGGAAAGACGATTGCCATCGATTCAACATGTTTAACAGTGATTGGTTGACACAATTGACACAGGCGCAGCAGCAGGGCACACCTCTGCTGCTGGATGAGCAGCCGTTGGCGGGTACGGGGCGGGCATTATCGCTCGCCCCGCATCCTGACGATCCGGAGGCCATCGCGGTCACCTTGCGCCTGCTGGTGGAAGGGGGATGGCAATTGTCGGTGGCTGTCGCTACCCCGGCATGGTCCGGGGTGCAGGATGACTATGTCGGCCCCGACCCGCGGGAGAAAGCGCGCGTTCGCGAGGAAGAGCAACGCGCGGCTCTGCGCCTGTTCGGCTTGCCGGAAGAGGAGCTTACGTTTTTGCGCCTAGGGGAAAACGCCGCCGGTGATCTGGATGACACCCCGGAGAACCATCGCCGCTTCGACGAATACCTGGATGCGATCGCCCCCGACCTGTTGCTCTGTCCCAATGGCGAAGACAGCAATCCCTCCCACCGGTTAGTCCATGCCTGGGCGCTAACCTGGGCACGGCAGCAAGGCAGACCGGTAATCATCCTGGGCAACGAAGACCCGAAATCTACCTGCTTCCGCCCCGACCTGCAGATCACCTTCGGCGAAGAAACCGCCACCTGGAAAGCCACCCTCCTCGAATGCCACCGCTCACAAAGCATCCGTAACCAGCGCACCCGCGGCATCACCTTCGCGCAACGCATCCTGGCGGTGAACCGGCAGGCGGATGGAAGGTACGCTGAGCGGTTTCAGATTATGAGTAACTGTGTGTAAACTTAGTCACTGTTTGGAACAGGGCTGGAGCCCGGCTCGCCCAGCCTGCCAAGTAACAGACAAACGCAAAGGAGAAAAATTGAACCATGGAACGCTTTAACCGCAATGGACGCAAAGGCGTACTCCATTATCTCACCTTCAACATCCGTGACCGCAGGCAGGTATTCCGCTCGGACCTCTATTTACGTGCCGTCTGTCAAGTCTTGCGCCGGCATTGTGATGAACACCCCGCTAAGCTGGTGTCTTATGTGGTGATGCCGGAGCACATGCATATCGTCACCAATCCGCAGGATGGGGATATCAACCTTTTTTTATCACAACTCAAACCGGCGATTACACTGCGTGTTGCAGAAATAGCCCATGAATACGGGCATGACAAATTGCTCTCCTGGCTCTATGATCCCTATCTGCAACGCTATCACCTCTGGCAGGACGGCAAGTATAACTTTCATCTGTACAGCGAACGGCTGATCTGGCAGAAAATCAATTATATTCACTCCAATCCGATTGCCCGCAAGTTAGTGAGAACTGCGGCAGATTATTCTTATTCCAGCTTTAGAGCCATGTATGGGATTGATGCTGAGATTATCATTCCTATTGATCAGGATTTCTGGTGGGAGGAGGATGGGTTGGTACTGGATGATGAAGAGATTGTATAGGTTGTTATCTGACTTGGTAGGCCAGGCGAGCCGGGCTCCCGCCCTGTTCCAAACAGTGACTATATTTTATTACCAATTCGATAGGCGCTCGGTGTCATGCCGGTTACCTGCTTAAAGGTGATAGCCAGGTATTTTGCGTTGGCGAAGCCGGTGGCGGCGGCGATGTCGGCCAGGGAGTCGTCGCTTTGCTGCAGCAGGTCCTTCACGCGGTCGATGCGTTGGCGGCGGATTTCGTCCCCGACGCTGCGCTGGAGCACCTGGCGGAAGCGGCGTTCCAGCCAGCGGCGGCCCACCTGTACCGCCTGGGCGATCTCCTCGACATGCAATGCTTCGTGGGCGTGCGCGTTGATGTACTGCAAGGCGGCATCCACCTCCGGCTCACGCGCAGCCAGCACATTGGAAGAGTCGCGCACCACCAGGCGCACGGGGTGGAAATACGTCGGGCGTTCCGGTGGCGGCGCTCCGGCGAGGAGCAGGTCCAGCAGTTGTGCCGCCTGGTAGCCGATCTGTTCGGCGGCGAGGTCGATGCTGGAGAGCGGCGGATAGGCCATCATGCATTTTAATTCATCGTTGTCCACCCCGAGAATCGCCACTTCATCGGGCACGCGCAGATTCTCCTGGTGACACGCCTCGCTCAACCGCAGCGCAATCAGGTCGTTATACGCAAAGATGCCGATGGGCTTCGGCAGGCTGCGCAGCCACTGGCGAGCGGCCAGATCCTCATCCATCCAGGAGAGCGAGGATTGAAACGGCAGCGCAGTGGTGTATTCGAATACGCGTGGGTGCAAGCCGCGCAATAGCGCATCCGCACAGAATCCCTGCTGGCGGAGTGAACTCGCTCCATCGGTGCGATGCCCGCAATAGGCGAGATGGGCATACTGCTGGTCGAGAAAGTAGCGGGCGGCCAGTGCGCCGGTGGCCCGGTCATCGTTGGCCACGCGGGGGAGCGTGAGATCGGGGTGCGTTGCCGAAATGTTTACGATCGGCTTGTCCAATTGGCTTAACCCCTCCAGCAGATCGCGCTGGTGCAGTTGGACGATGATGCCGGCGGGGTGCCAATCCGCCAGCGGTTGCAGAATGCCCGGCACCGGCAGCGCCGCGCGAAAGACCCAGCTAAGACGCGGGCGCGCATACCGGTGAATCCCGCTAAGGATTCGCCGCCCGAACGACAGATCTTCGCTGATCAATAAGGCGATACGTTTCACGGAGGACGACATGACGCATAATTATACCGCGATTGTCGCATTATCACCAGCAGCAACCTGTTCTGCAACAGCGTAATCAAGTAGGATCAAATGGTTTTAGACAGAAACTATAATCGTCCCTCACCCCCGGCCCCTCTCCCAAAGGTAGAGGGGAGTGGCCTATTCAAAATAGCAATGTTTGAATATATCTATCTCCCCCTCTACCTCTGGGAGAGGGGGCCGGGGGGTGAGGGACGATCATGAAGAAACGAGGTAACATCATGCACATTCCCAGCGCGCTTATTACCGGGGCCGGGCAAGGGATCGGGCGGGGGATCGCCCTGGCACTTGCCGAGGCCGGGTACGACATCATCGCCAACGACATCATCGCCGATCCGTCCAACACTGAGAAGGGCCTCTATGAGGTCAAACAGTGTGTCGAAGCGCTGGGCCGGCGCTGCCTGCCGATCCAGGGGGATATCTCCAAATCGGACGATCATACGAAGCTGATCGACGCGGCGGTCGCCGAGTTCGGTGGCATCGACCTGCTGGTGAACAACGCCGGCGTGGCGTGCAAGGTGCGGCTGGATATCCTGGAAACCACCGAAGAGAGCTATGATCGCCTGCTGTCGATCAATGCACGCGGCCCGTTCTTCCTCACCCAGGCAGTGGCGCGCCAGATGATCAAACAGGTGGAGCAGGGGCGCGCTATTCGCCCCATGATCATCTTCAGCACCTCCATCTCCGCGGAAGTCTCCTCCCCGTCGCGTGGCGAGTACTGTATTTCGAAGAGCGCGCTGAGCATGGCCGCCCGCCTCTATGCCCACCGGTTGGCTGAGTACGGCATCTGCGTCTACGAGATCCGCCCGGGCATCATCGCCACCGACATGACCAGCGTGGTGAAGGACAAATACGACAAGCTCATCGCCGAAGGCTTGGTGCCGCAAGCGCGCTGGGGTACGCCGGAGGACATCGGGAAGGCCGTGGTCGGCCTGGCCAAAGGCTATTTCGGCTACAGCACCGGCGCCATCCTGGAAATCGGCGGCGGGATGGGGATCCCGCGGCTGTAATTGGAGAAACGTTATTCAGACAGGATTAACAGGATTGACAGGATTTTAATATATAAATTTGGTAGCCTGCTTTCTAATCCGGATGATTCATCACCCTCATCATCCAGGTTAGCGATGCATTATTCTGAACTTGTTCATGAATAATGCGGGCTAATGCGATTGCACTGGTTTGCATCAGTTTCCGCAATTCAGCAAGCTGAACGACTATTACGGTGAAGAAATCCTGTCAATCCTGTTAATCCTGTCTAACAACAATAATGAATGAAGGAACACACTATGCAAAAGAGCACGATATCCATCGCCGGTCGAACCTTCCCGGTGATTTCCGTCAATACCGTCATCGTCGGCTCCGGCGCGGCGTCGTTGAATTGCGCCGTGCATTTGGACCGTCTGGGCTGCAAGGACCTGGTCATCGTCACCGAGCAACTCGGCGGCGGCACCTCCAACAACACCGGCAGCGACAAGCAGACGTACTATAAGCTGTCCCTTTCCGGGGAAGGGCCGGACTGCACTTACGAGATGGCGCAGAGCCTGTATGGCGGCGGCAGCATGCACGGGGATATCGCGCTGATCGAGGCGACCCTCTCCGCGCAATCCTTCTATAATCTGGTCAACCTGGGCGTGCCGTTCCCGCATAACTGCTTTGGCGGATTTGTCGGGTATAAGACGGACCACGACCCCCGCCAGCGCGCAACGTCCGCTGGTCCCAAAACGTCCATGCTGATGTTCGAAGCGCTCTCGCGCGAAACGCAGCGCCGCGGGTTGCCGCTGCTCGATCACTGTGATGTTATCCGCATCCTCACCACTGAAGCAGGGGGCGAGACACGCGTGGTGGGGCTGCTCTGCGTCGATAAGACACGCCTGGCGGACGCCGATCATGGCCTCTTTCTCATCAACGCCGTCAACGTGGTCTACGGCACCGGCGGCCCGGCGGTCATCTACCAGGACTCCGTCTTTCCGGAAGTGCACACCGGCGCCACCGGCCTGGCGCTGGAGGCGGGCATCCCGGGGCAGAATTTGACCGAATGGCAGTACGGCCTGGCGTCGACCAAGTTCCGCTGGAATGTCTCCGGCACCTACATGCAGGTGATCCCGCGCTTCATCTCTACCGATCAGGACGGCGGAGACGAACAGGAATTTCTCAACCCGTACTTCGCCTCCATGGAGACGCTGACCACCGATATCTTCCTCAAAGGCTATCAGTGGCCGTTCGACCCGCGCAAGGTGCCGGATTTCGGATCATCGATTATCGACCTGCTGGTCTACCATGAGTGCGTCAACAAAGGCCGGCGCGTCTTTCTCGATTTCCGCCGCAATCCCTCCAATGCCGGGAACCCCGCACTGGGGCCGTTCAGCTTCGACGTACTCCAGCAGGAGGCCTATCGCTACCTGGAGGCGTCGCACGCGCTGTTGCCGACCCCCATCGAGCGCCTGGCGAAGATGAACCCGCTGGCCATCGACCTCTACCGCGAGCACGACATTGACATCACCCGCGAGCCGCTGGAGGTAGCGGTCTGCGCCCAGCACAACAACGGTGGGCTGAAAGGCAACATCTGGTGGGAGTCCGATGTCCGGCACTTCTTCCCCATTGGCGAGGCCAACGGCAGCCACGGCGTATATAGGCCGGGCGGCAGCGCGCTAAACTCCGGGCAGTGCGGCGGCTTGCGCGCGGCGCAGTTCATCGCCAAGCGCTACACGGAGGCCCCGGCATCACCGGAGGCTTTCGCTGCATACGTCACCGCACAGGTCGACCAGCGTTGCGCACAGGTTGACGCACTACTTGCACGGGGCGGGTCACCAGAGGCACTGCACGCGTACCGGAATACGCTGCAGGCACGCATGACCGCTTCCGGCGCCCATGTGCGCGACCTGGCGAAGATCGGCAAGGCATTGGCCGAAGCGCGCGCCCAGTTCGCCGCCTGGACGGAAGTCGGCATCAGCGATCCGCAGGATCTCCCCTATGCCATGAAGAACCTGGACGCCATCATCACCGAGACCGTCTACCTGGCCGCGATGGAAGAATACCTGCGCCAGGGCGGCACCAGCCGCGGGTCCTATCTGGTGCTGGATGCCCAAGGCCAAGTACCATGTGAGGAACTCGGCGATGCCTTCCGCTTCAAACTTGGCGACGACCTGCTGCGCGAGAAGATCTGCGAGGCCCGGTTGCAGCCGGATAGGGAGGTCGCCTTCACCTGGATCGACCGCCGGCCCATCCCCGCCGACGACGGCTGGTTCGAAAACGTCTGGGCCGATTACCGTGAGGACCGCATCATCCGTAACGAGGCGGAAAAAGCTTTTATTAGACAGGATTAACAGGATTTCGTTTTGTAGCAATATAGTGCCAGTGGACTTGTGAGTGCCGGTCATCCATTCCGCAATCCGCAGTCCGCAATCCGCATTTTCAAGGGGGTGCATGATGAAGAATCGTGTTGTGACATTTGGCGAAGTGATGGGGCGGATTGCCCCGCCGGGGTTCTTACGCTTCACGCAGGCGTTGCCCGGCGCGATGGAATTCACCTTTGGGGGTGGGGAAGCCAATGTGGCGGCCTCGCTGGCGTTGCTCGGGATAGAGGCGATGTTCGTGACCGCGCTGCCCACGCATCCTATCGCCGACGCATGCATCATGCAACTCCGCGGGTTGGGCGTGGACACCAGTCGCATCCTGCGCACGAAGACCGGGCGGTTGGGCCTGTACTTCCTGGAGAGCGGCGCCAATCAGCGGGCGAGCAACGTCGTCTATGATCGCGACGGCTCCTCCATCATGCTCACACCGCCGGACGCCTACGGCTGGACTGAGTGCTTCGCCGGCGCGCACTGGTTCCATGTGACCGGCATCACCCCGGCGCTCAGCGAGCACGCCGCCGCCTCCGCGCTGGCCGCTGCCCAGGCGGCCCACGCTGCCGGCGCCACCGTGTCCTGCGATCTCAACTTCCGTAAAAAACTCTGGAACTGGCGTCCCGGTACCAAAACCCGCGCGCTGGCGGAGGAGACTATGCGCCAGTTGTTGCCGCTGGTGGATGTGGTGATAGCCAATGAAGAGGATGCTGAACAGGTGCTGGGTATCCATGCTGCGGACACCGATGTCGAGTCCGGCACGCTCAACGTAGCTGCGTATGAAAGGGTGGCCGCGCAGATCGTGCAGCAATTCCCGAACGTCAGCAAAGTGGCGATCACGCTGCGCGAGAGCATCTCCGCCTCGCACAACAATTGGGGCGGTATGCTCTATGATGCCGCCACCGGGCTGGCGCACTTCGCTCCCCTGGATGCCAATGGCACGTATGCGCCGTATGAGATCCGCAATATCGTCGACCGTGTGGGTGGGGGCGATTCCTTCGCCGCCGGCCTGATCTTCGCCTTGCTCACCGAGGAGTTATGCGCGCCGGCATCAGCCATCCGCTTCGCCGTGGCCGCTTCCTGCCTCAAACACTCGATACTGGGCGACATGAACTACGCCACACGCGCGGAGATCGAAGGGTTGATGGCCGGCCAGGCATCCGGACGGGTGAATCGATAAGGTAATCTATATGCGTCCCTCACCCCCAGCCCCTCTCCCAGAGGTAGAGGGGGGAGAGCTACACATAAAGTACCAGCGTTCATGTATAACATGCTCTCCTCTACCCCTGGGAGAGGGGCCGGGGGTGAGGGACGCCACTATATAAGGGAGTTATATCATGCCAACAAGTAAACAGGTTCTCGAACAGATCAGCGCCAGCGGATTGATCGCTGTGGTGCGCGCCGAGAGTGCGGATCAGGCGCTGAAGATTGCCGAAGCGTGCCGGGAAGGCGGGGTGGCGGCGCTGGAGATTACTTTCACCGTGCCTGGCGCACACCGGGTGATCGAGCGGCTGGCCGAGGAGTATCGCGACGGGCGCATTCTCATCGGTGCCGGGACGGTGATGGATGCGGAGACGGCACGGGTGGCCATCCTCTCCGGTGCCCACTTTGTGGTCAGCCCATATTTCAATGCCGATGTCCTGCGCCTCTGCCATCGCTATGATATCCTCGCCGTGCCTGGCGTGATGACCATCAAGGAAGTGGTGGAGGCGCTCAACGCGGGTGCCGATGTGCTGAAGGCCTTCCCGGGTGAGATCCTGGGGCCGGCGTTTGTAAAAGCCGTCCGCGGGCCGATACCGCACGCGCAGATCATTCCCACCGGCGGTGTGAGCCTGGAGAATGTCGACCAATGGATCAAGGCCGGTTGTGTGGCTGTTGGGGTCGGCGGAAACCTGACTGCCGGCGCAAAGACCGGCGATTACGCCGCCATCACCAGCGTGGCGCGCGATTTCATGGAGCGGATTGCCCGCGCACGCGGTCTGATCACGGCATAATCGCAGTGGTGAAAAATAAATAATCCCCCTTTTCTCCGACGAGCGAGCAGTCGAGCGGGGAGTTTAATGTCGCCTTTAAGATTGGCTCTATATTTTTTGTGCGTTATCCGTTATAATACTGCCGTATAGCGCTCTCCCCCGCGTGTACCGATCGTATACCTCTCAGTTATGCGGCTGTCTCACATACGAGCGCATGCATAACGAGAGTGTGCGGGTACACCTCCGGAGACAGCAGCTATCGAAGCCAACTACGCAGTGCTGCTGATGAGGTTGATATGCGTTTTGTTTGTCTCGCGATAATGGTCGCACTACTTTCGTGTGTCCTCAGTATTGGTGCTTATGCTGCCGATCCCGCGACTTACCACCTGGGCCCCAATGATACGATCACGGTACGCGTGCAGCGGCACGAGGAATTTTCCGGCGATTTCCTCATTCCCCCCGATGGCTTGGTCACACTTCCCGCCATTGGCGTCGTCCCGGTGAAGGGGAAGACGCTGGCGGAAGTCGAGGATCTGCTGCGCACCAAGCTGGCCAGCCGCTTGCAGAAACCCGAAGTGAGCGTTGTGCTGCGCAATTTACGCTCCCAGAATGTATATGTGATGGGGGCGGTGGCGAAACCCGGCATGTATGATATTAACCCGGGATGGCACGTCGCCGAACTCATCGCCGTGGCGGGGGGATTGAATGCGGAGCCGAATGAATGTACTGCGACCATTTTTCACGGCAGTACCGGGCAGCAGGAATCGCTCAACCTGGCGGCTATCCTCAAAGCTGATGCGCGCGCAAATATGGCCTTAGTGCCCGACGACGTGGTATCCGTTCAGCGGGTCGAGCAGTTCTCGGTCTTCGCGGTCGGCGCCGTCAATAAGCCGGGGATGTATCCGCTCAAGGCGGGAGCCCATATCACGGACTTGATCGCCATCGCCGGCGGGCCCAGCAAAGATCTCGAAGAGTGCACCGGGTCGCTGCTGCGAAAAAAAGACGGGCAGAAGCTGGCGGTGAAGCTCGCTGCAGCGATGAAATATGATCCCGCCGCCAATCTCGAATTGCAAAACGGCGATGTCCTGCTTGTCGATCCTCCACAGCTCTATCCGGTCTGCGTGAGCGGGCTGGTGAAAGCGCCCGGTCAGTATCTGATCCAGGAGAACGGCGGCATCATCCAGGCCGTGGCGCTGGCTGGTGGGCTGACCATTCAGGAAGCGGAAACGCAGGTGAGCATCTTGCGCGACGGTAATCGCATCGCCGTGCAACCGTATGCCAAACTGCTCACCGCCGATGGGACCACTGCCAATATCAAACTGCAGCGCGGCGACACAGTCGAGGTGACGAACCTTCGCCTGATCCAGGTGACCATCACCGGTGAAGTGAAGCAGCCCGGCACCTATTACATCACCCCGAACCAGAACCTGCTGCATGTCATCGCGCAGGCCGGTGGCGTCCTGGAAGGTGCCGCGCTCAACCACATCTCGATCCGCCAGCCGGATGGCCAGACAGCGAGTTTTGATCTGACAGCCGCGGTGATGCAGGGGAAAGTCGAGAGCGCTCCCGTGCTGGTTTCCGGTGAATTAGTGCTGATTCCGAAGATCACCGACCGCATCATTGTGCTGGGGGCGGTGAAAACTCCCGGGTATTATCCCCTCCCGCTCGATGCCCCGGCACACCTGTCGGATGCGCTGGCGCTGGCCGGCGGGCAGGTGGTGAAAAGCCGCCTCAAACAGGTGGCAATCGTCCGCCGCACCGCACCGGAGAAAGAGGAGCGTATCGTTGTCGATTACGCCAAATTCCTCAGCGCCGGTGACGCCCGCTGCAACCCGAAGCTCAATGCCGGTGATGTGATCTACGTGCCGGAGGCGAATACCCTGGATATGGGTGCCATGCTGAGTGCCATCTCCACCTTCGCAGTACTGAATTCGAGTCTGAAATAAGGCAAGGACACGCACCAGGCATCGCCTGATGGCAATAGCAATGCACATCCTTACTCTAATATCGGCAGCTAATTAGACGTAGCCCGTATTATCCAGAACAATGCATGGATAATACCTCGCCAACCCGGATGAGAGACGACGCATCCGGCGCAGTATCTAACGACGAAATGGTGACATTATGGCAATTCAGAACGATCTCAACCCGTTTAACGGCATGTCAACGCAGACTGATGCAGAGTCTTCACATCTGGATCTGTACGGGATCGATAACCAGCCGTTCGGCCCACGAGACCTGTTGAAGATTGTTTTCCGCCGCATCTGGATTCTAGTTGGTATCACGGTAGCCGTGTTGTTGATTGGCATCATCTACACCAAGTCCCAACCGCGCATCTACCAGTCCACCACGAAAATCATGGTCGCGTCTTCGCAGTCGTACCATGACGAGAACCAGATTCAGATCATCAGCGAGCTACAGGCGCTCACGCAAAACCGTTCTATCGAGACCCAGGTGGAAATTGTTTCGAGTCCTGACCTGCTGGAAGCTGCGTATAAAGAATTGCCGCAAATCGATAAGGATAAGGGGTTCGGCGGCTCCACTTCGGCTCCGGATGGAAATGTGCTGGTTGCGCACAAGCGTGACACGGATATCATCGAGATCTCCGTCCAGTCCACCAATCCGGCCGCAGCGGCGAATTACGCGAACTTGATCGCACAGAAATATTTTGAGAAAGACCTCGACTACGGCAATCAGGCGACCCATAAAGCGCGCGTGTATGTTGAAGCAGAGTTGAAGAAAATCGACAAGGAGCTCAACACCGCCAACTCGAACCTGTCCAAGTTCAAAATGCAGACGGGACTCTTCTCCTCCGATGCTCAGCTCCAGGAATTGGCCAAGCAGTTATCCTCGCTCCAGGCCGACCTCGACAAAGTCCACGCGGACATCGCTTCGGAATCCAAAAGTCTGGAAGGCGCGGAGCAGATGATGGCCGGTCAGAAAGAGTATGTGCTCTCGCAGACGACCATCGCGGAGAACCCGCGCATTCACGACAGCCTGAGCAATATCGATAGTCTCATGCGCGAACGCGCGAACCTGGTGCAGGAGTATACGGAAACCTCTCCCGAAGTGACGGCGATCGATGCGCGCATCGCCAGTGAGAAGAAACGCCTGCAATCATTTACCGCCAATGTCGTGGCCTCGGAGGTGAAGGCGCGCAATTCGGTTTACGATGGCTTGTATCAGCGATATGCCGAGTTGCTGGCCACGAAACTCGGGGATCAGCAACGCGCGGTCGCGATCGAAGCGTCCCTGCGTAAACTCTCCACCCAGGTACGCGCGCTGCCGTATCAGGAACAGCACCTGACCGTGTTGATGCAGCGGGCACAGTTCTTGCAGAGTACCTTCACCATGCTCACCGACAAGTTATATACACTCCGGTTAAGCGAGCATGGGGGGTTGCAGAATGGGCGTATCGTGTCAGAGGCGAAGCCAAGTCCTGCTCCCATTAAGCCGCGTATGATAACGAATGCCTCCATCGCCTTGCTGTTGGGCCTGGTGTGCGCTTTGCTCTGCGTCATCCTTGTCGAGCGCATTGATGACCGTATCCATGACTTGCAGAGTGCAGCGCCGTTCTCCGATACCGTGCTGGCGGAGTTGCCGCGCGTGCCGGATGGCACCTCGTTCATCATCAATCGCGACGATAAGCGCTCCGGTCTGCTGGAAAGCTTCCGCATGCTCAGGAATAACATCGCATTCCTAAGCATCGACAAACCGATCAAGACACTGGCGATTACCAGTGCAGGCGTCTCAGAAGGCAAATCCTCGATCTGTACCAACCTGGCGTATGTGATGGCCTTGGAAGGGAAGCGGGTGGTCGTGGTGGAGTGTGACCTGCGCCGCCCATCCCAGCATACCATCGGCGGTTTCCAGCGCGATACCGGGCTGACGAATATTTTGACCGGCACGCAGAGTATCGAAGCCGTCATCCGGCGCAGCCCGCAGGGGAATTTCGATATTATCCTCGCCGGTCCGCTCCCGCCGAACCCGCCCGAAGTGTTGAATTCGCAGCAATTCCGGCGCACAATTCAGGCCCTCACCGAAAAATACGATATCGTGATCCTTGACTGTCCGCCGACCGCCGGCTTGAGCGATGTGCCGATCGTTTCGACCTTTGTCGATGCCTTGCTCTTTGTCGTCCGTATGGACGCCACCAGTCAGCGCCTGTTCAGTAAATCCATGCGCGAATTGGCGATGGCGAAGGCTCCCTTCCTCGGCCTTATTGTAAACAGCCTGGACTTCCGCCATCATGGCTACGGGTATGGTTATTATTACCAGTATTATTACCATGAAGATGAAGATGGCCGGACCAAGAAGAAATCGCGGAAGAAGAGCGAACAGTAGTTCGAAAATTTTGTTTACGCCAGTGTCGGATGCAGGATTCAGGATTTGGCGCTTAGCAGAGCGCACGAGTCCTGAATCCTGTGTCGTGAGTCTCAAAGGTGCAGTCGAATGCGAGTTGCCATCCTCAATGAATATTTTTATCCGGAAAGTTCCGGCGGCACGCCAACGGTGCTATCGCAGTTGGCGCGCACCTTAAAGGACACGCATCCGGACGTTGAGATCGAGGTCATTACCAGCCGGAATATGTATCGGACCGTGCTCCCGGCGCCTCCTCCCCGGCAGGAAGATTGGGATGGCATCACCATACAGCGCCTGTCTACACCGAAATCAAACCGCCCCTCGCTCAAGGCGCGATTTCTGGCGGGGGTCCTGTTCTCTGTCAAGGCGTTTTTCGCCTTATGCCGCCGACGGCGTTTCGATGTGGTATTTGTGCTGGGCAGTCCGCCGCCCATCCCGATGACCGCGTTGATTTACAAGCGATTATTCCATGTGCCGTATCTCTACTTGATTCATGATCTCTATCCTGATATCGCGGTTGCGCTGGGGGCATTGGACAATGAAAGCCGCACCACGCGCTTCACGCGGAAGGTACAGCGCAACTGGATCCATGGCGCGGCACACGTGGCGGTACTCGGGCGCTGCATGCGCAATTATCTCCATCGGGTGTATGATCTCCCGATGACACAGGTTTCCGTGCTGCCGAACTGGGCTGACCCGAAGACGGTGTGCCCGATGGCGAAGACGACGCCGTTCCGACAGCAACACGGGTTAGATGGATTTGTCGTCCTCTATGCCGGCAATCTTGGCGCGTATAACAGCCTGGGGCAGATCCTCGATGCGGCGCGCGATTTGAAGGCACAACATGCGGACGTTACATTCGTCATTATTGGCGACGGCACGGAAAAGGCCGCCATCGCCAAGCGCATCGCTGACGAACAACTCACTAATGTCCGGCAATTTCCCGCCGTGCCGTTGAGCCAGATGAACGAGATTCTCGCCTCCGCCGATGTCGCGATTGTCCCGTTGGATGAACGGCTCTGCGGCCTGGGCGTGCCCAGCAAGACCTATACCGCGCTGGCTTCCGGCCGCCCGATCATTGCTATTGCCGCCGCAGAGAGCGAGTTGTCCATGGTCGCGCAGGAAGAGCAATGCGGATTGGTGGTGCCGCCGACAGATCATGCGGCGCTGGCGGCAGCCATCCTGCAACTGCAGCGTGACCCCGCAGCCGCTTCGGCGATGGGGCAATGCGCCCGCCAGGCTATCGAAGAGCGCTATACCGTGCAGCATATTACCGAGCGCTGCTATACGCTGCTGCGGGATATTGCTGACAAAGGTGTTACGCGTCCCGTCGAAGGAAACCAGGTATGACCACCCCCCGGACTGACATTCCTGAGCCAGATGAAGTAATCCTCGCCGAGCAGTTGCCCCAGGACACCGATGACAGCGCGCTGTCTCTCGCAGAAGCCATCTTGCCGGAGATGACCACCGGCGAGGAAGGCGATATCGAGACGATGGTGCCGCCATCGCTCATCGATGACAGCTTGCCCGAAACCGCCACTCCCGTTGTCGAGGAAAAACCAACGCGCGGGCGCTTTGGGATCAATGTCATTGCCAACATCGCCAACTTCGCCGTTGGCGTGCTGGTGGGACTCTGGTTGGCGCCGTTCATCATCCACCGCCTGGGTACTGCGGTGTACGGCATGATCGGACTTGCCTATCAGATGACCACTTATCTCAGTGTCCTCACCACGGCATTGAACTCCGCGGTGGCGCGTTATCTCACGATCTCTTTAACGCACGATGACGATACCGAGGCAAATCAGATCTTCAATACCTCGCTGTTCGGCAGCCTCCTCGTCGCCGCTGTGCTGCTGGGCCCTGGGCTGTGGGTAGCCTGGCATATCGAACGCTTGATAAAAACGCCCCCTGGCTATTCACTGGCGCAGGTGCACTACATGTTCACGTGCACGTTGGTGGTCTTCCTGATGACCACCATCAGCACGCCGTTCGAAGTCTCGTCATTTTGCCGTAATCGCTTCGACCTTCGCAACATCGTGGCGATCGCCAGCACGCTGGTTCGTATCGGCGTGCTGGTGCTGCTGTTCACCATTATGACCCCGTCATTGGCCTCTGTCGGCACGGGACTGCTAGCCGGTGCGGTCGTCGCCCTTATCGGTGTGCTCATACTCTGGCGTGTGCTCACGCCGACACTGGTCATTCGCCTTTGGGCATTCAGCCGCGCCATGCTGTCACGCTTGTTGCAAACTGGAATATGGGTGTCCATCGACAACACCGGTGCGCTGCTCTTTCTCAGCATCGATCTTCTCGTCGTGAACCATCTGCTAGGTTCGGATGCAACTGGACGATACAACGCGTTATTGCAATGGTCCGCTCTGCTGCGCACATTCGCCGGAGTCATTGCGGCGGTCTTCACGCCGACGATCTTCGCCTATTACGCGCGGAAAGATATGCCCGGGCTGGTCACTTATGCCCGGCGCGCGGTGAAGTTCCTCGGCCTGGTGATGGCCTTGCCTATCGCGCTGATTTGCGGTCTGGCCGGCCCGTTGCTGCATGTCTGGCTCGGTCATCGCTTCCAGACCGCGGCACTGGCGCCGCTGCTTTCACTGATGACGCTCCACCTCAGTGTCAACCTGGCCTTCATGCCGTTGCTGTCCATTCAGATGGCGACGAACAATGTCCGCTGGCCCGGCGTGGTGACATTTCTTATGGGGGCGGGAAACCTCGGGCTGGCGCTGTTGCTGGCAGGCCCGATGCATTGGGGCATGTACGGCGTTGCGGCCGCCGGCGCCATCATGCTGACGGCGAAGAACGTCTTCTTTACTCCGCTCTATGCCGCGCATATCCTCCGCCGCCCCTGGTGGACGTTCTATAACGAATTGCTCCCGCATGTCATTGTGACGGTCTGTACCGCCGCGCTGGGCTGGGGGATTGCGTCGCGCTTGCACATCAACTCCTGGCGCATGCTGATCGCCTGTGGTTTGCTTATCTCGGTGCTCTATGTCCTGCTCATCTGGGTGGTTCGCCTGACGCGGGAAGAACGGCAGATGGTGCTGCAATTGCCGGTGCTGCGAAAGGTGTGGCAGCGATGAGCACCACCACCGCAGAGGCGAGCACATCCAATGTAGTCACACAGACCGTCGCACGCGGTCTCTGTATCGGCTGCGGGGTGTGCGCGGGGGTGTGCCCGGTCAACAATCTGCGGATGGCGTGGAACCAGGATGACCTGTATGCCCCACAGGATGCCGGGCATTGCCTGGCGAATTGCCGGCTGTGCACGCAGGTGTGTCCATTCCTCGATCACGAAGAAACGATAGATTCGTTGGCCCAGGCGCGGTTTGCGGCAGTCGAGGAGATACGGCACACGCCGGAGACCGGTTACTACCACTCCTGCTTCGCCGGAGCGGTGTGCGATGAAACCGAGCGCCGGCAGAGTGTGTCCGGCGGGCTGGCAAGCTGGTTGCTGGCACGAGTATTGGCGGACGGACAGGCCACGCGCATCATTTGCGTTACCCCGACCCCTGATCCTGATCGTCTCTTCGCCTATACGATGCTCGATACCCCGGAAGCCGTCAAGGCCGCGCGCGGGTCGGCGTATTATCCGGTCGAAATCTCCGAGGCATTGCGCACCGTACAGCACGACGAGGGCCGTTATGTCATCATCGGTTTGCCGTGCGTATTGAAAGCGGTGCGCCTGGCCATGCACGTGCTGCCGCGCTTACGTGAACGGATTGTGCTGCTCGTCGGCCTGGTGTGCGGCAAAACGCGCAGTAAGGGTTTTGCCGAACTATTGCTGCGCGCATCGGGCAGTGTGCCGGAACGCATCACTTCGTTCCAGTTCCGCGTGAAGGCCGCTGAGGCATCACCCGCGCTCAGCTACTTCAGCGTGAATGGGACAGTGCGCTCGCTCCCTGCAGCAGACTATGCGCGCACCTGGGTTTCCGGGCAGCTCACCCCGCGCGCCTGCCAGTTTTGCGATGATATCTTCGCCGAAGTCGCCGATGTCGTGCTGATGGACGCGTGGATTCCGCCGTACCTGCAGGATGCGCGCGGCACGAATATTGCGCTGATCCGCTCAGCATCCGTGCAGTCTTACTTTGCTGCGGGAGAGGCTGATGGGCTACTCACCCTCGTGCCACTGGACATTGCGCAGGTGATTGCCAGCCAGCGTGGCGTGATTCAGGTGAAACGTGCCCAGTTAGCCTGTCGCCTATGGCTAGCTGACCGGGAAGCCCAACCGCGCCCGCGTACCCGCCTGACGCCACAAAGCCCGACATGGCTTCAGCATTTGCGACTGGTGGAGCAGGAAACCGTGCGCCGGCAGAGTTTCGCTGCCTTGCGTCGGCAGCGCGAAACCGGGGAGCGCGGAATCACCTGCTATGAACGCGAAATGCGCCGTGCCTTGCGCCGCTGGCACCTCTTCTATGAGCTGAATGAGACTGGCATCCTGCGGACGCTTGCCGGCATGGCGCGTTATCCGTTGAAAATAGTGTATAATTACCTGCGAAAAGGGAAATCCTGACGTACTAAACAACTGAAGACTGATTCGACATAGCAATAATCCCGGCACTCATGAAGGTTGCAGATTGATGACAGTAACGACTGAAGCAGGCAGGCAGACAACGGCGATTGATACACCGGTAGCCGCGCGAGCGATGCGCGTACTGCTCCTCGGGCATGGCGGGTATTACAACCGTGGCTGTGAGGCGATTGTGCGCACCACGGTGCAATTGCTCAAGCGGGCATTCGGCAATGTCCACACCATCCTCTCGACGTTTGATCTCCCGGGTGACCAGGCGGCCGGATATGCCTTGACCGATCGCATGATCCCCGCCAGCGCGCCGCGCTGGTCGCCGGCCTGGGCGCTCGCGCGGTTGGGTGATCTGCGGGATCACACGCGGGCACTGCGCTGGTGGCTCGCGCCGCTGGTTGATGCGCTGCCGCAGGTTGACCTCGTGCTCTCCATCGGCGGCGACAACTATTGCTACGGCACGCCCAGCTACTTCATCGAATTCGATCGGATGGTGCGGCAGCGCGGCATTCCGCTGGTGCTCTGGGGGGCATCCATCGATACGTCGAATGCCGATGAAGCCACCTGCCGGGATTTGCGGGAATTCGATCTCATCACCGCGCGGGAGACCATCACGGTTGAGCACCTGGCAAAATGCGGCGCACAGGCGAACGTCAAGCTGGTCGCCGATCCGGCCTTCACCCTTACCCCATCACCGTGCGATTGTGCCGCATTCTGGCCACAGGCGGACCGCGTGCTCGGGTTCAATATCAGTAATCTGCTCACCCGCTATCTAGGGGACGGCTCGCTGGCACAGGTGGTCAGCGCTTCCACGGCAGCATTGCGTTATCTCATCGACCAGCGCGGGTTAGGGATCGTGTTAGTGCCGCATGTCATGCTGCGGACGCAAGGCGATGAGGCGTGGAATGATGACCGCCCCGTGCTGGAAGCGATCTGCAAGAACGTTGATCGTCCCGGGGCCATCACGCTGATGCCGGGCCATCTGGATGCCGGGCAGATCAAATACGTCATCTCGCGCTGTCAATTTTTCATTGGCGCGCGCACGCACAGCACCATCGCTGCCCTCTCCACGCAGGTGCCCACGCTGTCTATCGGGTACAGCATCAAAGCCTGGGGCATCAACCAGGATATCTTCGATTCCACGCAGTATGTGCTGGATTGCAAAGGGCTGGATGGAGACAAGTTGACTGCAGCCGCCGCGCGATTGCTTGACGACGAAACGGCGATGCGGACTCAACTGCAGCAACGTATTCCCCGCTTAATCGAGCGTGCCTACGAGGGGGGCGACCATCTGGTGGCATTGATGAAGTCATATCAGAGCAAGAGATAAGGCCATGAACAGCAAATTCGTTTCGACAACTCGGCTTCCCCTGCTTGCACGCCTGAATGCCCGACCGCCTGCGGCACGGGCACAGAAAGGAACTGGCTATCGTGTGACGTTCACCTGGCACCTTGCCGTCGCGGTGTTGTGTCTCGCGTATATGAGTATCCCCTTGCTGTCGTATTATGGGCATGATGTGAAAAGCCTCTGGCCGCTGTTTGTCATCTGGGCGTTCCTGCTGCTGCTTGACCGGAGTACGGATTGGGCGCAAATCTTTGCCTTATTTCGACGCCAGCAATTTCCCCTGCTCATGCTGTGCTGCTGGATCGCGATTATTCTGCTCAACACTCTGCTGGGGAGAGGCTATTCCGGTGATCAGCACCTGTATAGTACGATCACCACGATCACGGTGTTGTTGATGGCCATGTATTATTCCTCGCGCCCGGATGCGAGTTATCGGGTACTGGCGATTGCGGTCATCTGCTTCCAGGGGTTCGAATCGCTTCGTGCGCTCCCGCAACTGCTCGCCGGGAGTAATCTGGCGCGTGCCATCGTTGCCGACCCGTCACTGGTGCTCACCGCCGCCAAGCAGGGCATTCACGGGTATGAATCCTATACGGTACTGGCCATCCTCCTGCCTTGCCTGGTGGCCTGGGCTCTCACCGCGCGCGGAATGAGTCGCGTGTTATTGATCATCGCCTGCACGGGGATCGCCCTCTCCATCGTCTTTGCCACCTATACCGCCGCGTTCTTCCTGATGATCGGCGGGCTGGTCATATATATGTTATGCACGCTGACCACCTCGCGCCATCGCTTCGTCTTTCTCGGTATCGTACTCGGGCTCGCACTTGTCATCGGATTTCTCTGGACGGCATTTGTGCAGAGCAATACGCAGGTGCAGTTTGTGGTCAATAAAGCCCAGAAGCTCGCCATGGGTGTATCATCATCAGGTGTTGTCGAAGGGGATGAGTCGGGGCGTGGAAAACGCTTTATGGCCTCATTGGACACATTTCTCGAGCATCCACTGGTCGGTGTCGGCCCCATTACCGGGAAGGATAACCCCTTGCTATATGTGAACGGCGGCATTATCGGTGGACATGCCACCTGGGTCGATCAGTCGGCCGAATATGGTATCCTGGGGTTCGGTTTCTACATCGCCTTTATTATTGCGAGTGCCTGGATCGTGGTGAAGGATTATCATCGCTCTCGATCAACCCTCAATATGGCGCGCATCATCTCCACGCTGTTATTCGTGATTACCGGTTTCATCGATCCGGTGCTCATTGGCGGCACGGGGATTGCGATCTTCAGCTATTTCTTCATCTTCGGTTTCACGCCGTTCACTCGCGAACAGCGACCGACCGCCACCGCGGGGGGATCTCCCGCCGCACTGCTGAATGCCAGGCGCATGCGGGGCGTCCCCGAGGCTGGATGATGGGCGCTCTGACACGTATCCTGTTTGTGCACCAAACCGGGGGATGGGGTGGCGCCGGCATCATGCTGGCCAACATCATCGGCGCACTCGATCGCACCTGCTTTGTCCCGGTTGTCGTGTGCCCGCCTGGTGATGCAGTGGAACAACTGACACGGGCTGGGGCGGAGGTGCATGTCGCACCGCAACCGATCCACCAGTTCACCCATATCTCCGGGTATCAATATCCCTGCTGCCATCCGGCGTTCCTCCGTGGCGCGGTGGGGCAATGGCGCGCGCAATCCTTTTGGCGCGACTACTTCCGGGAGAGCGGTGCCGAAATCATCCATCTCAACGCCGTGACGCTGGCCCCGCTGGCGCCGGCGGCACGTGCGGCCGGCGCAAAAGTGCTGTGCTGCGTGCAGGAGACCGCGGTACACGGGCTGCTCGGGCTGCGCACCCGCTGGCTGCGCCACCTGCTGTCCACGCAGATGGATGCGGTGGTGTTCATCTCCGAATTCGACCGGATGGCCGCACACTGCGCCGCCCCGCTGGTGGAGGTGATCCCGAACTGGGTGAATCTGGAGCAATTCGCCGCGGACTTTCCGCAGGCGCAGGCACGCCGGCAGTTCGATCTCCCCGAGGATGCGCGCGTGGTGCTGATGATGGGCGGTATAGATCCGCTGAAGGGCACGCTCCCGCTGCTGCAGGCCTTTGCCCGGCTGGCGGAGATGCCCAACCTGCACTTGCTGATCGCCGGCAACTGTGCGCCGCCGCCAGCCCTCTCCGGCATCCGGCGCTGGCGGCAGGCGGTGCGCGAGTGGCCGCATGGGAATTACTGGCAGCGTTGTATGGACGTGATCGCGGAACGGCAGCTCGATGGACGGGTGCACCTGGTGGGCATGCAGCATGCCGTATCGCCGCTGTATGCGGCAGCTGATGTGGTGGCCTTTCCGGCCATCCACCCGCACCAGGCGCGCCCCGTGCTCGAAGCGGGAGCGCTGAAAAAACCGGTGGTGGTGACGGACTTCCCACAGCTCCACGAATTTGTGCAGGACGGTGTCAACGGGTTACGCGTCCGTCCCGGGGATATTGGTGCGTTAGCCCAGGCTATCGAACGCCTGGTGCAGGACGCCCCCTATGCCGCGCGCCTGGGTGAAGCCAATTACCGGATGACGCTGGCCAAACACCGGCAAACCGTTAATGCCCTGCGCTTCAATGCGCTCTATCAACAACTCCGGGAGCGGATCGCCGCATGCTGAAGGATACGATGCAAACCGCATATGACCGCACCGGCGCAGCATCTGCGGAGGTTGTTTTCCCGCGCGTGTTGATCATCACCAAGACGCTGATCAATCCGGTCGACGGCATGGGGGCATCGCTGCGGAACTGGTTCCATGCGTGGCCGGACGGCGCGATCGCGCAGATCTTCTCCAGCAATGCGCTGGGCGATGCGGGCTTCTGTGCGCAACAGTACCTGCTGGGACCGGCTGATCGGCGTCGCGGCAAGCTCTTCGCCCGGCTGAAAGGCTCCGCGCAACGCAGCGGCAGCACCCCGGTCGTGGGCGCCACGGCGGTGCCGCCCCCGTCGCCCTCCCGCCTCCGCCGCCTGCTGCGCTGGGGCAGTGATCTGCTCACCGATTCCGGCCTCTGGGAACTGCTCTTCCCCCCGGTGCTCTCCCCGGCGCTGGAAGCGTGGGTGCGCGAGTTCGATCCGCAAATCATCTACGCCCAGGGGTTCGACCTGAGCTTTGTCTGGCTGCCGTTGTTACTGCACCGGCGCTTCGGCATCCCGATCTGCCTGCAGATTTCCGATGACTGGCCGGTCTTCCTCTATCGCGATGTCTTCACCGCACCGCTGATGCGTCCCATCGTGCAGCGTGCCTTCCGGGAGTTCTCTACCGCTGCCGCCGTGCGCCTGGGCACCGGGGAGCGCATGCAACGCGAATACCAGCAACGCTATGGGCTCTCCTTCGAGCCGATCATGATCTGCGATGACCCGGCGCGCTTTGCCGCGGCACAACCGCAACGGGCGCTGCCGGACGATGTCATCACCATCGGTTACTCGGGGGGACTGGGATTCGGGCGCTGGAAATCCTTACTCGACCTGTGCAAGGCAGTGCAGGTGCTGAATGCGGAAGGGTGCCGGGTAGCCATCGTTGCGTATGCCGGGGGACTGCCGCCGGAGGCGGCGTCGGCGCTGGCAAACCAGCCGCATCTGCATTTGTTGCCACCACCCCCCCATGAGGCCGTGCCGAGTTGTCTCAAGGGGACGGATATCCTCTTCCTGCCGGAGACGTTCGATCCGGTACAGGCGGCGATTATTCGCTATTCGATCTCGACGAAAGCACACCTGTACATGATGAGTGCGCGTCCAATTCTGGTCTACGGTTCGGCGGAGGCCGGAGTCGTCGATTATGCCATGAACGCGGGGTGGGGGCTGGTCGTGAACACGCAAGGATCGGACTACCTCGCAGATGCCTTACGGCAGTTAATCACGGATATGGCACTCCGGGAGCAATTGCTGGCGCGGGCAGATGCCGTGATGCGGCAGAACCACGATGCTGCCACAGTGCGCGAGCGATTCCGGCATGCGCTGACCAGCGCGACATTGCAGGGGGCGGGGAGCACGAGATGACACGACTGGTTTTCTGGCAAAATATGCTGGCGTTCCACCAATCGGCGCATATCCGCGCCCTCGCGGCACGGGGAGAGTATGAAGTCACCTGGGTCGCCGGTGAGGCGTTAAGTGCTGAGCGGAAGGCGCTCGGTTGGTCGGTGCCGGATGCCGGGTGCGCCACCGTCGTCGTGGCGCCGGATGAAACACAAATGCTCTCCCTCATCCATGAGCGGCCTGAAGCCAGCATCCATATCTTCTCCGGTCTGCACGATGCGCCGATGACGCGGCGCGCCTTTGAGCACTGTCTCCCTACCCGCACCACGCTGGGATTGCTCTCGGAATCCTATGACCACCGCGGATGGAAGAGCGTGGTGCGCAGCCTGCGCAGCCGGCTCGATGCCGTGCGCCTGGGCGCACGGATCGATTTTCTCCTCCCGATGGGCCAGTTGGGCGTCCAGTGGTTTAGTCGTGCGGGCTTCCCGCGCGAGAAGATTTTCCCATACGGTTATTTCACTGAGGCTCCGGTGATCGATGCTACCGATGACGATGCGGTATCGGATGGCGGACCGGTGCAGTTGATGTATGTCGGGCAATACATTCAGCGGAAAGGTGTTGATGTGTTGCTACAAGCGCTTGCCGGGCAGGAATCTTCCGATTGGCACTTGCAGTTGGTCGGAGAAGGTGATTGGCGCGCGTTACTAGAGGGTATGAGTAACAGGCTCGGTTTGTCGGAGCGCGTGTCATTTCTTGCCTCACAGCCGAACGCTGAAGTAATGCGCTTGATGCAACACAGCGATTTGCTCATCCTGCCCAGCCGTTTCGATGGGTGGGGAGCGGTGGTGAACGAAGCATTGCTGCGCGGCACGCCGGTGGTGTGCACCGATAAATGCGGGGCGGCAGACCTGTTGCGCGAGGACTGGCGTGGCGAGGCGGTGCCCTGCACCTCCGTCCCGGCGCTAAGTGAGGCCCTGCGACGGCGGATTGCCCAGGGACGGCTGACGCCGGAGGGGCGAGCGCGCATTCGCGAGTGGGCACGCTGCATCACCGGGGAGATGGCCGCCGATTATTTGCACCAGATTATCCAGTATGTCATCGGGAACGCGCCACGCCCGACACCGCCCTGGTACGCGACAACCAACGAAGCAGTCAGATCACAGTAGTCATGCAAGAAACGTCGACAAATCATCAGCTAAATATCCTGCATCTTATTCCACAGGTGGGGCATGCCTCCGGAGGGCTTGGACCGGTGGCGCTGGGTCTGGCGGCTGCACAACGTTCGCTGGGGGGCCAGGCGGCCATCTGGTCGACGGATGGGGAGCAGGAATTGGCCGACCTGGCGCAAGAACGCGGGTTGCCGGATGACCTGGTGCGGCGGTTCGCGGTGGTCGGCCCGGCACGTCTGGCCTACAGCCCGGATGCCGAGCGCGCCGCATTGAGTGCGGACGGTGCACAGTATGCCGTTCTGCACCTGCACAGCCTGTGGACGGCCTGCTCCCACCTGTCGCTCCGCTGGCGGGAGAAGTATCAGCGTCCGACCATCATCGCCCCACATGGCTCGCTCAAACCATGGGCGATGCGCCGCTCAGTGCTGCGCAAGCGCCTGTCGCTCTGGGCGTATGAGGCGAAAAACTTTCGCACGGCCGCCTGCTTCCATGCGCTCTCGGAATCGGAGGTGCCGGACTTCCGCGATTTCGGGCTGCGGAACCCGATTGCCATCATTCCCAATGGCATTGCCGAAGATTGGTTGGCGAGCACTGGCGATGGCGAGCGCTTCCGGGCAGCCTGCGCAATTCCCGCGGATAAGCGCCTGTTACTCTTCCTCTCCCGCATCACCCCGGTGAAAGGATTGCCGCTGCTGCTGCGGGCGATGGCCGCCAGCCGCGCTGCTTTGCGTGACTGGTTGCTGATCCTGGCGGGGCCCAATGAATTTGGCCATCAGCAGGAACTCGAAGACCTGGTTGGCGAATTATCATTAAGTAATCTAGTCCGTTTCGTTGGACCATTGTATGGGCAGCAGAAACGGGATGTCTTTGCCGCGGCTGAACTGTTTGTGTTGCCCAGCTTGAGTGAGGCGGCGCCGATGGCAGCACTGGAGTCGCTGGGGACAGGGACACCGGTGTTGACGACAGAAGCGGTGTCGCTTCCCGAACTCACGCGCGAAGCGTGCGGGTGGCGCACCGCGATCGCGGATACGGCGATTGCTGAAGCGTTATGTGCTGCCATCGCCTTGTCTCCGGAGGAGTTGCAGGTCATGGGGCAACGCGGAAAAGCCATCGTCGGCCAGTGCTATACCTGGCGGCAGGCCGCGGCACGTTCGTTAGCCTGCTACCGCTGGTTGCTCGGTGAGGGAGAACGTCCGGATTTTGTGCTCACCTGATTACCTGACCTTTCCAAGCCATCGGGAAGGGGAAATGCCGGTTGGTTTTGAATAGTAAGTATGTTGCTAATCGATCCAGCCTCGCTGGGCAGTGAAGGGGCTTGGAGGCAGGGGAAACTTTTGCAGTATTGTAATAGGAAAGGGGATTCGTGTGAAAGTACTCGTAACCGGTGGGGCCGGTTTCATCGGATCGAATCTGGTGAAGACGCTGGTGAATGCCGATCATACCGTGACGGTGTTGGATAATATTTCCTCGGGGTATCGGCAGAACCTCGAGCCGTTTCCGCAGGTGCGCCTGGTGGAAGGCGATGTGCGCGACACCACGGCGATTGCCGACGCTATTCAGGGGGCCGAAGTCGTCTTCCATCTTGCCGCATCCGTCGGCAATAAGCGTTCGATTGAGAATCCGGAGCTGGATGCGGAGATCAATGTCTTCGGCACGTTGCGCGTGCTGGAAGCGGCACGGCGATGCGGTGCGCGCAAAGTGGTGATTTCCTCGTCGGCCGGCATATATGGTGAACTGAAGACATTGCCAATTCGTGAAGACCACCCTGTCGAGCCGGACTCACCCTACGGCTCCAGCAAACTCTGCGCGGAAAAAGAGGGCTTGTGCTACGCTAAGCTGTTTGGCATTGAAGTGGTTTGCCTCCGCTATTTCAACGTGTATGGCCCGAACCAGCGCTATGACGCCTACGGCAATGTGATCCCCATTTTCATGGCCCGTTTGCTGGACGGGGAGCCGTTGACCATTTTCGGCGACGGCGAGCAGACGCGTGATTTCGTGAATGTGCGTGATGTCGTGCAGGCGAACATTGCTGCCGGCAACGCCCGTGGCGTCTCCGGGGCGTTCAACGTGGGTAGCGGCACGCGCATCACCATTAATGCGCTCGTAGCACTCATGCAGGAGATCAGCGGCATCCAGGCAAACGTGACGTATGGGCCTCCGCGTCCGGGCGACGTCCGCCATAGCCAGGCGGATGTCAGCGCGGCCCATGCGGCGCTGGGCTTCACGCCGCAGGTCACCATGGAAGCCGGGTTGCAGGAGTATATTGCCTGGGCGAAGCAGGACACGCTGGCCGGGAGGGCGCTCGCCGTATGACACGCATTCTCATTCTTGGCGGCGCCGGCATGCTCGGACATAAAATGTTCCAGCACCTGCGCACCCGGTATCCGGAAACCTGGTGTACCATTCGCGGTGCGGTAACCGATCCGGCGTTTCGCCATATCGCACTCTTCCAGCAAGGCCAGGTGATCGAGGGAGTGGACGCGATGAACCTCCCGGCGCTGGCAGCCCTGCTGCATGACCGGCAACCCGATGTCATCATCAACTGCGTCGGCATTATCAAGCAGCGGCATGAGGCCAAGGCTTATATCCCCAGCATCACCATCAATGCTCTGCTCCCGCATCAACTGGCGGAGTGGGGGAAGGACTGGGGAGCGCGCATCATCCATTTCAGCACTGATTGTGTCTTTAACGGCAAGCGTGGTGGGTATCGTGAAGAGGATTTCTCAGATGCAGAAGATCTGTATGGGAAATCGAAGTACCTGGGCGAAGTCACCTGTGAGAATGCCGTCACCCTGCGCACCTCCATCATCGGTCGCGAGCTGTCGCATTTCCAGTCGTTATTGGAGTGGTTCCTCCGCCAGCAGGGACAGACCATTCAAGGCTTTACCCGCGCATATTACTCTGGCGTCACCACCAATTATCTTGCGCGTTTGGTGGGTGATCTCATCACCGATTTCCCCCAATTATCCGGGCGCTATCAGGTGACCAGCCCGACCATCGCGAAATACGACTTATTATGCCTGTTGCGCGATGCTTTTACGCTGCCTGTCACCATTATGCCGAATACTGAGGCCTTTTGTGATCGCAGTATGTACGGGGATGTGTTTCGCCAGGCAACCGGCTACCCCGAGCCGGATTGGCCGAGCCTAGTCCGCGAGCTGGCGGATGACCCGACGCCGTATGCGGTGTGGCAAACGGCGGCATAGCACGTGCACGGCAGGCTTGAGGAATAACGATTCATGTTGTCGAAAATCTGTCGCGCCTTGTTATTCAGTTGCATCCGACTGATTCCCGCAACACGGGGGTACCGGTTGAAAGCGGCGTTGTTGCGTGCGGCGGGGGTGGCGATTGCCCCCACGGCGCGGGTAATTTCATCCGTACGGATTCTCGGCCCGCAAGTAGTGATCGGCGCGGATACCTTTATCGGCCATGAAACGATGCTGGTGGGCGCGCAGGATACGACCATTCGCATCGGGGACAATGTGGATATTTCGTCGCGCGTTTCCCTGGTGACCGGGACCCATGAGATTGATATGCTGAATGCCCATTCCGCCGGAGAGGGGCTCGGGAAAGATATCGTCATCGAAGATGGCGTCTGGATCGGCTTCGGGGCGATAATCTTGCCGGGGGTGACGATCGGCACGAAAGCCGTCATCGGTGCTGGGAGTGTTGTGGTGAAAAATATCCCACCATATAGTATTGCCGTGGGCAATCCTTGTAAGCCGGTTAAACAATGGGATTCGGAGGAGAAGACATTTGTCTCTTCGGTAACGAATTAAGGCTGATATTTGGTGTGAATGATTGAGCGTGTTTGGATAAAAACCTCTCACATCCGCCTGTGAAAAGCGATTGGGTAGAACAACGAGGAAAACTTTAATTTTCCATATCGGAAGCACTTTGTTACCATAGTATGCCTCCTCTTTGCTGTACTCTTAATCGTTTCTTAATGCTACAGGATTAGGTTTATGCGATAATTCATACAAATGCGCGCTTATCCACCATTTTTCATCGATGGTAAACGTTTCGAGGTGAGGGATGATGAAATCACTTGATGGTAAAACAGTATTGGTCACCGGGGGAACAGGTTCTCTCGGCAAGGTGCTCGTACGAAGATTATTAGCCGGCGATATTGGTGAGCCGGAGAATATTATTATCTTTTCGCGCGATGAAGCGAAACAGCACTTCATGCGGTTAGAGCTGCAGAAATTAACTGCAGGAACCGATGATCTGCTCTACGGGAATTTCTTCCGGAAATTGAAGTTCGTGATTGGCGATGTCCGGAATTATGAGAGTATCGCCCCGGTGGTCAGCCAGGCGGATGTGGTGATCAATGCCGCGGCATTGAAGCAAGTGCCGGCCTGCGAGTACTTCCCGTATGAGGCGGTCCGCACGAATATCCTTGGCGCCGAAAACATTGTGCGCGCCATCCAGATGCAGAAGACCCATGTCGAAACGGTCGTCGGTGTCTCAACAGATAAAGCCTGCAAACCGGTTAATGTGATGGGCATGACCAAGGCATTGCAGGAGCGCATCTTCATCGATGGCAACTTACGCTCGCCGGAAACACGCTTCTGCTGCGTGCGGTATGGCAACGTACTGGCTTCGCGCGGCTCGGTGATCCCGCTCTTCCACGAGCAGATTCGCCGTGGCGGCCCGGTGACGATCACCACCGCGGAGATGACGCGCTTTTTGCTGAGCCTCAATGAAGCCGTTGACACGATCTTTGCGGCCCTCCGCGGTGCAAAACCCGGCGATATCTTCATCCCCCGGGTGCCGTCCGCCACGATGATGAACGTGGCTAAAGCGTTGATCGGCACACGGAATATCGATATCGAAATTGTCGGCATTCGCCCTGGTGAAAAAGTGCATGAGATCCTCATCAGCGACGAAGAAGTTTCCCGCACGAGCGAGCGCGGAAACTGGTATGCCATCGGCTCCGCGTTGCCCGAGTTGTCCGATACTGACCTGCACAGTGATTTCCATACGGCAGATCCTTGCATTATGGGCGAATACAGCTCCGAGCATTGCGTATTGGATTTGGAACAAACCATTGACCTCCTGATGCGCCACGATCTCATGATGGAACAGAATATTTCCGCAAATGATCTCACCGAGGTGTTACGATGAGGGTGATGACCATTGTCGGCACGCGGCCGGAGATCATTCGTTTAAGTCTGGTCATCAAACTGCTCGATCAACATGCGGAACATATTCTCGTGCACACCGGTCAGAATTCCGATGACCGGCTGAACGGGTTGTTCTTCCGTGAACTGGCCGTGCGCGACCCAGATGTCTTCATGGGGATTCAGGGCACCAGTTTTGCCGACCAGATTGGCAAGATCCTCGCCGGGGTCGAGCAACTGCTGCTCCAATATCGTCCGCAGCGCCTGCTGATCCTCGGGGACACCAATAGCGGGCTCACCGCGCTGGTGGCGCGGCGGATGGGCATTCCGGTGTATCACATGGAAGCCGGCAATCGCTGTTATGATGATCGCGTCCCGGAGGAGATCAACCGCCGGGTGATCGATCATTCCAGCACCATCCTGATGCCGTATACGTATCGCAGCAAGGAAAACCTCTTGCAGGAAGGCATCCCGGGGCAGCGGATCTATGTGGTGGGCAATCCCATTAAAGAGGTGATGGATTCCTACGCGGAACAGGTGCAGGCCAGCAAAATCCATGACGAGTTGGGGATTCAGCAAGGAAAGTTCTTCCTCGTCACTCTGCATCGTGCGGAGAACGTCGATATCGTAGAACGCCTCACCACCATCTTCCAGTCACTCGGCGCCCTGGCGGCAGCATACGATTATCCGGTCATCTGCTCGTTCCATCCGCGCACGCGCGCCAAAGCGGAAAAGTTTCAGTTCGATGTATCCAAGTGCGGCGTGCGCTGTGTGCCCCCGCTGGGCTTTTTCGATTTTGTCCGCCTGGAACAAACCGCGTTCTGCACGCTCACCGACAGTGGAACCGTGCAGGAAGAAACTTGCATCATGCAGGTGCCGAACGTCACCATCCGCGATGTCACCGAACGTCCGGAAACGATCGAGTGCGGCTCGAATCTGCTTTCCGATTGTGATAAAGACTCCATACTGCGGGCGGTGGCCTTTGCCACCGGGCAATCGCACGCCTGGACTCCGCCGCAGGAATATCTGGCGGCCGGCGTTTCGGCGAATGTCTGCCGAATCTTGCTGAACCATCGCATGCCGGACTTATCGGAAGTACGATGGAATCAGGAGTGCCGTCAACTCGCGTAACGCGGTAGATTCGTTCTCCAACGGCGGCATCAATCGCACCATGATTGATGTCGCCGTTGATGTTTCACCATGATCGATATTCATTGCCATATTTTACCCGGAATCGGAGACGGCCCCAAGACGCTTCAGGATGCGCTGGTTATGGCGAGGCAGGCGGTGGAGAATCGCATCTCGACGCTCGTCGCCACACCGCATTTTTATGGCATGCGCGATGCGGCACAGTTCCGCGCGGTGCCGGACGCCGTGCACCAGTTCCAGACGGCGCTTGATGAAGCAGGCATCCCATTACAAATTCTGCCTGGAGCGGAAGTCTTCCCTTCGCCCTCGCTGCTGGAGGCACTGCAGGCCGGCGTGCCGTTGACCATCGGACCGTCGCGCTATCTCCTGCTCGAAATGCCGCTGTCAATGCCGCCCATCGGGCTGGAAAGCCTGCTCTACAGCCTGCAGCTTGAGGGGTATGCCGTGATCCTGGCCCACCCCGAACGGGTGCGGCATTTCCAGCAGCATCCGGCGATGCTGGAAGCGCTCATGCATCGGGGCGTACTGCTGCAGGGAGATGCCGGCAGCCTGCTCGGGCAGTTTGGCTGGTGGACGAAAAAGGCGGCGCAGACGCTGTTGCGCAATCGGTGGATACACAGCATCGCATCAGACGCGCACGATATCAAACGGCGCCGATGCAACCTCCGTCCGGCGTATGAACTGGTGACCCGTTTGAGCGGGGAGGACGAAGCACAGCGGTTGCTGGAGGAGAATCCGGCGCGCATCATCCGCGGTGATGCGGTGCTTATGTAAGCTCCGCTGCGTTATCCTCGACACTGCGCAGCAGAAAAGCGACTTCATGCTCCAGAGATTCCCGCAGGTGGGCATTACCCCGGATCAGCTCCTGGAAGGCCTCGCGACGGAAGACGATAAAATCGCAGGGGGTGAGGGTGCGGACATTGGCGGTGCGGGGGATATCTTTGAGCAGCGAGACCTCGCCGAAATGGGCACCGCGTTCCAGCACGCACAACTGCATTACGGCGCCGTCATCGGTCTCCTGATAAACCTCGACGGTCCCTTTCACGATGATGTAGAAATACTCCCCGGCTTCGTCCTGCGAAATCAGGACATGCCCTTCGGGATAGTGAACGATCTCCGGCATGGATACCACCTCGGCATCGGGGCTCCGGACCGGAGTAAGCATTACCTTGCCCCGGTCCGGGTTCCTTACCTATGCGTGACGCCATCAATAGCGTTGGCACTTCAACCCGGAGTATCAATTCACCTTGAAATGCCGATTTCCTTTATCCGCCCAGGCAGATTTGCAGTTGTTGCACGCAATTCGTGCCTTGCCGGGCAAGACAGGCATAATACGCGTTATAACACGAGGTTGGATCCCCCATTGGAGGGTTTGCAGCTAGAGTTTCCGTTACCGTTCCCGGCCCACCGGCATGGTAGTTGACCATCGCATCGACGAGAGTCTTCACTTGCATACGGGTGGCATCGATCGCCTGTTGCTGGTCACCGGATGACCGCTTTTCCTGCTGGACAACAGCGTCATCGATTTTTGCGGTCAGCGTGGTGAGGAAAGTTTTCAGGAATTGGATCTCCTGCTCAGGAGTCCGCTCACTCAACTCAAGGTCGAGGTCGAGATCATCGATCCCGCAACAACAACACGGTTCCGGTGTACTCTGCATGACAAACTCCTTTCTGTGTACGGATTGAGTTGATGATGACGAATGCCAATCAGTGAGATCGCATGCATGGCTATGTGGATAGCGCCAGACAGCGTTCACCCCATGACAATTGCCATCAGAGATGGACGAAAGATCACTTACCGCCCAAACAGATTTGCAGTTGTTGCGCACAGTTCGTACCTTGCCGGGCAAGGCAGGCATAATATGCATCATAGCATGCTTGTGGATTCCCCATGGGTGAGGCCGCTTCTAGCGTCATCGCCGGGGCTTCCGTTACCTGGGTATGGTATGTTTGTATCGCTTCGATAAGCTGCTGCACTTTCATGCGCGTTGCGTTGACCGCCTGTTGCCGGTCGCCGGATACCTGCTCCTGCTGCTCGACCCAGGCATCGATATTCGCTGCCATCGCCGTCAACAACGCTTTCAAAAACTGCTGTTCCTGTTCCGGGGTTCTGGTCATTTGTTCTTCGGACATGCATGACTCCTTTCAAAGCTGGTATGATGATGTGCTCCGGACCATACCGGAGAAGAGCATGGCTGTGCTCGCGATGCCCACGCACTGAAGCGGATGATGGAGCGGGTCGCTCTGCACAAGTGGCAATGCGCCTGCCATGCTCTATTATACCACCAAAGATGGCGTTTAAATCTTCGTCCAACATTAAAATCGCTGGGTCAATCCCACGTGCAATTGCCGGCGGGGCTGGAGTATTCCACCGAAGGCAGTACTCCCCAGGGTGTAAAGCTGGTCGAACAGGTTATCGACCTCAACAAAGAGCGAGGTATGCAATCCCCAGCGTTTGCCAAGGCGCAAATTCGTAATCCCGAATCCGTCAAATTGCACCCGAGCAAGTGCGGGATCAAGTCGCACAGCGAAACGGGAGCCGAAATAGCCATAGGAGGTTTGCGCGAACCAACCTTGCCGATTGAGGTATTGCAGACCAAGCTCCCCCTTGAAGCGTGGAAGATCGCTGATATCTTCTTCCTGGCCGTCTTTCGGATAGAAATGGACAACACCTGAACTATTGATGACGGAAGCGCTGATGAAACCGGTGGTTGCGGGCGTAAGCACCAGCTCGAAGCGCGCTTCGATGGCCTGGTAGCTAGAATGCAAGAGCAATTCGTCATCGACATTTTTCGTATCGCACATCTTTTGGTGAATGAAGCCCAGCCGGAAGAAGGAGGTGTTGGCGAAGGTGTGATCGTATTCCGCCTCATAGCTGCGTCCATGGCCGAAGAAGCGCAACGCCGGCAGATCGTTGGCGGGGAAGAGGAAGACGGCAGTGGGCGCCAGCACCTGGAAATCATCGATGCCGCCGTCCAGGCGGCGGGCGCATACGCGGAACCCGTCGCATGGCGTCGGCTGCCAGGAGATGATCGCCTTCGGCAGCCCGGCAGTGGTTTTGCTGCGCGTTGCTGGCGATGGGGGGAGTGGCGGCATATTCATCGAGTCAGAGGACTCCAGCATGACCGCGCTTACTTCGCCGATCACCGACAGGTTCTCCGCTAACTTGAGCGTATCCTGAAGATACGCCTGCTGCCAGCGATAGGAGGTATGCTCAGTGTACTGGAAGGTGGGGAAGATGGGGAGCGGGGGAGGCATGAACACGCTCAGATCGTATTTTCTGTCGCCAATGCTGCCGCCGAGAATTAGCAGGTTGTTGCCCCAGCGGACATCATGGCGCACCTCGGCATGCGGACTGATGAAGTGGCGGTTGATATTCGCACCGGTGATGATATTGTGGTTTTCATCGAAGGGACGTTCCAACGCTACCAGCGCGAGCGTGCGTTGTGACGCACTGGTTTGCAAGTTCCCGCCCAGCAGATAATACGGCAATTCGTATTCATTACGGAGCCCAAAATCGGCCGGGACAGACGTGGCGTGAATATCTCCACCATAGGCGATCCGGCTATCCTGTGCCAGCGCGAACCAGCCGGACGGATTCGTGGCGGCTTTTTCACCGAGATTGAGACCGATCCGTTCGTCGCTGCGGTCGGCATTGATCCGTACCCCATTGGTCGAATTTCGACTACCGAGCACGCCAAGGACGCCGCGACGGTCATCGCTCTCGTGCAGGTAGGACACGGCGGCGCTTTGCGTCTTGTCCTCGCCCCACTCACCGCTCACCTGGAGGTCGCCGAAGGAGCGCGAAGCGACGCGCACCACGGTGGGGTCTTCGATGGCCGCCTGCACGCGATCCGCGAACCCCGGCGCCTGGGTATTCTGCAGGTCGAACACCTGGCCGGGGCTCCCCTGGTTCGCCGCGTCGATGGCGCCCAACGGATGCGAGAGGTCCATGCCGGTTTCAATCACTTCACGGACGACCCCCAGGGCATAGCGCGCCGGGGCATAATGCGGATCGAGCGTGAGCGACAGGCGGTATTCCTGCCCCGCCTGGGTGAGGCGGCCTTGCTCCTGATACACCTGGCCAAGGACGAAATGCGCGACCGGGGATTTCGGTAACAGTTTCACCGCGCGCCGGGCATAGGTCTGGGCTTCGAAGACATGCTGGTGGTAGAGGCTCAGCACCGCGAGGCGCGCATAGAGCAAGCCATGTTCCGGCAATTCCGCCCCACCGAGGCGCAGCGTCTCTTCCGCTTTCGCCAACTCGCCTTTCTCCGTGTAGAGCGCCGCGAGATTGACGCGCGTGGCGATATGCTTGGGGTCGATCGCCAGCGCGCGCTGGTGCTCGTCGAGAGCGTCCTGGGTATGCCCTTCGAGTTGCAGGCAGACGCCCAGACCGGTGTGGGCATCGGGGGAAACCAGATGCAGGGCCAGCGCTTTGCGGAAGGCCGTTTCGGCTTTCGGCAATAATCCGAGTCGCAAATACACCTGGCCGAGTTCGGTATAGACCAGCGGGAGATTCGGTGCCAGCGTCTGAGCCTGCTGCAGCGAGTTGCGCGCCTCATCAAGCTGGGATTGGGCCAGTTGCAGCCGTCCCTGGGTGAGTAAGGCAAAGGGGGAATAGGGGTTGATTTTGACGGCCAGCTCAGCGGCGCCGGTGGCTTCGCGCGTGTTGTTCGCAAAGAACAGCACCATCGCCAGCGTCCCCTGCGCCTGCGCGGAGTGCGGTTGCAGTTCGACGGCCTTGCGTGCCGCCGCTTCCGCTTCTGGCAACTGGTTGAGCGTCAACCGCGTGAGTGCCAGCAGGGCGTGTGCCTGGTAGAGTTTCGCGTCCTGCGCAGTCGCGGTCGCCAGGCGCTGTGCGGCCAACTCGGCATGGCCTTCCCGCAGGGCCAGCAAGCCGCGCAGCGCATTGATCCGCGCACTGTCCGGCGCGGTGTCCAGCACGGCATGGGCTTTGGCATACTCGCTCTCGGCCTGCCAGGTGATGGCCTGCGCCAGGCGCGCATTCGGGTCATCCGGCGCGAGTTGTAACGCGTGCGCAAATCCCTCCTGGGCACCGGGGATGTCGCCGCAGGCCCGTTTCGCTGTGCCCAGGTCGGTATAGTTGGCGGCTGAGTTGGGGGCCAGGCGTGCAGCCGTGTCAAATTCTTGCACCGCCAGCGTGTAGGCATCGCTGTCATACAGGATGGCCGCCAGGCGTCGATGCGCATCAGCATCATCGGGGTTGGCCTGAATGGCCGCTTCCTCCTGCCGGCGTCGTTGCACCAGCTCCTCCGGGGTGAAGGAGGTCATCGGCGTTTCGAACTCGACGGGCAATCCGTCCACCTCGGCCGTCCAGGTGATGAGTCCGGTGGCATCGACGGTCATCGGCGGGGTGGGCGCTCCTCCGAGCTGGGCGGTGCTCTGCTGATTTGCCCCGACAGATACCAGGCCTTTATCGTTATAAAAGTCGACGGTGCCTTCGACCACGGTCAAGGTAGTGCTGTCCTCGGTGGGCAGGTTAATGAGGAATTCCGTACCGCGCACTGCGGCGTTGCAGGCGGCAGAGCGGATTTCTGTTTTGCCTTTCGCGCGGACCAGGATTTTGGAGAGCGCGCCGAAGACGCGGATGATCAGGGGCTGATCCGTGGAGGCCGGCGCCAGGATCTGGATTTGGGTACTGCTGCTCAACACGATTTCCGTGCCGTTGTTGAAGAGCACATCGGCTTTTCCGCCTTTATCCGTGCGGACATAATCCCCGTACGCCAGCTTATAGCGCTCGCCGGCAACAGTCCACGCCTTCTTCTCCGCGCGCACCTCGACTTTCGGCTTATGATGCATAATGCCGCCGACCGGGAGCGCCCGCACGGCTCCTGCGCCAGCCAGCAGGGCGATGAACAGGAGAATAACACTAGACCGTCGTGATCTGAACAGCATTCCTGGTAGTAATGTTGCGAATGTATGCATAAGTGCTGCTCCGCATATCCCCGTTGCACGAAAGTGCCTCACAATACGTGACAAATACGGGCGTATTACTCTACAGACCAGGCGATATCACAGGAAAATTCCTGTTAATCACTGGTGTTCTCATTCCCGAGCGAGGCAAGTTTCCCGAGTTCCTGTACAATATACAGAAGAGAGCGGTTATTGTCTATCAATAATCGTTTGCTCTCCTCAGGAAGCCGATACCGGTGATAGCACCTCTGTTTCGCGGCGTGCGGCAGCGATGCCATATACCATAATCGGTTGCTCTCGCCCCTTGACGGGGAATGTACCGCAATAATTCGCAGGAATCTCCTGCCGGATCAGGTGATAGGTCTCCTGGGTGACCAGCACATCATAGCCGCATTCCCGGCTTAATCCCTGCACTCGCGCCGCGACGTTGACCACGTCTCCCGCGGCGCCCATCTTCAGGAAAGCGTCGGACCCGAACATGCCAATCATCATGCGCCCGGTATGAATGGCGATGCCGATATCCAGGGATGGGAGCCCCTGCGCACACCAGGCGGCCCGGCAGTGGGCAAACGCCTGTAACAGCTCCAGCGAAGCCTGAACGGCCTTGAGCGAGAATCGCTGCCCGGCCAGCGATTCCTCGAACAGCACGAAGACACCGTCCCCCATGTAATCAATCGTACGGCCCTGGTGGCGCCTGGTGACGGTATCCACTGTACTGGTAAATTCGTTCAGCATTTCGGCGATGGTTTCCGGGGGGAGCAACTCGGCCAGTGTGGAGAATCCGCGCAGGTCACAGAACATCGCGCTCGCTTCCTCAACCCGCCCGCCGCCCAGGCGGAGATGCGTGAACAGATGCAAGGCATGCCTGACCATCCCCGGGCCGATGAATTTTGCCAGCGTGAAGCGCACCCGGGCATATTCATACAGGACGATGGCATTATAAGTCAGGATGACCGCCAGGATGGGGACGCTGGCCGCCATGATGACGTGCCACCGCATGAACAGGCATACCGCCAGCACTATCACCAGGAAGATGGTGCAGAGGGCTACGAACAAGCTACTCCAGAGTGGCCAGCGCAGCAACGGCGCGATCAACAGCACACTGCAGCCGACTGCCAGCCCGAGCAGCAGCCAGAGCGGCAGGAAGGCCGGTGAGCCATGGGGATCAAGCAGCGTGGCCAGGGCATGCGCGTGAATCTGCATGCCGGCCATGATGTCGTACGGGGTGGGGTGGAAGTCACCGCTTTTGAAATCGGTGCCGCCGATGATGACCAGCTTCCCGCTGAAGACGCTCGGGTCGTAGAGCTGCTCCACGCGGTAGTAGACCATGCTATTGGCGATGTCATCGAAACACCGGCGGTCACCGACATACTCGATCGGCAGCATACCGTTTTCGTCATACGGGATACGCCGATTCCCGAGTTGCAGGCAGCCACTTCCCCGGGGGAGCCTGCGCAACAACTGGTCGAGTTGCGCAGGAGAGATGTTATTGGCCGCAGCGGCAAGCGCGAGTGCGAAACAGGGTAATCGCGTCGTACCGGCATGGCCGCCGATTGCCTCAGCGGGGATATCCTGGAAGAGCGGCACCCGGCGCACGACATGGTCGGAGAGATCAGGAGTGATTGTCACATGGGCATGATAGCGCGCGCTGGCCCACAGCGCATCCGGGGGGCGCTGCCAGATTTGTTCGGGCCGGAAGGTCTCGGGATGGGCAGGGTCCCCACGCAGCGCTTCATCAGTCCATGCACTCAAAATCACATTGCCGGAATACCGTATCGCGGCAATCAGTGCAGCGGTTTCGCGATTGTCCGAGCGGATCTCATCGGCATATAATGCCTTTTCGTCATCACGCAGTTCAGCATGCTGGTCGCTCAGCATGATATCCAGGGCCACGGCTTTCGCCTGGCGAAAATTGCGCAGCAGGTGAGCGAGGAGACGACGGGGAACCGGATGTGGCAAGGTTATCATCACGATATCCCGTGTCTGCGGCAGCGTTTCCGCGACCTCTCGGGGGTCATATGGCTTTCGGAAGTGATAATTCTGATCCAGAATGAGGTTATCGAGCCCATCCACCCAGAGCCAATGCTGCTGATAACAGACGAATGCCAGCAAGGTCATTGTTGAGGCAAGCAACAGGTAATGTAACCAGCGTTGTTCCGTCCAAAAACGCAGGAGGCCTCGGGGTTTATCATGATGCTGTCGAGCAGACATAGGCATGACATGCTGATCCTGTTTTCGCCGGCGCTCTCGCTTTGCGGAACGGCAGATTCCTGCTGGCCATGATCTCATGTCCAGGCGATTGCTTGGTAACTGAAAACGACCTTATTCTACCACATACCGCTCGCTTGTGGCAGTACCGATCGCTTACATCGAAATGACGAGTGCAGAATCGCGAGTGTAGCAGGAAGCATTACGTGTATGACGAAGTTGAGAGAAACTGACCATAGGAGCGCAGGGGCACTTTGTGCTCCCTGCAAGGTTTGCGGCGTTTTGTGCAAGGAAAGGCAGGCAACGCATAATGGAACCGAACGAAAACACGACGGATGAGCCTCTGGGGAACTGCGAACTACAGCGGCAAAACATCGAGCTGCTTCAGCGTATTGCCGCGTTAACACGCGCCTTGCGCATGAAAGATGAATTCCTCGCAAATATCAGTCACGAGCTACGGACGCCGATGACGTCGATCCTCGGCATGGCGGAATCGTTGAGGATGGATCTGTACGGTCCGCTGACGGAAGAACAACGGACGTCGGTGGGGGTGATCCTCGACAGCGGGCAGCACCTGCTTTCCCTCATCAATACCGTGCTCGACCTGGCGAAAATCGAAGCGGGGAAGATGGAATTACATTCTGAGCTGCTCGACATCACCGACTGCTGTCTGATGGCGGTCAAGCTGATCAAGCATATCGCCTATGAGAAGGGCATTCAGATATCGCAACAGATTGACGAGGATATTCAGACGATGACCGCCGACCCGTTGCGCGTAAAGCAGATGCTGGTGAATTTGCTGAGTAACGCGGTGAAGTTTACGCCGCACAAGGGGAAGGTCGGGCTGGAAGTGACCGGTGATCGCGCCGCGGGCGTCGTCACTTTCACCGTGTGGGATACCGGCATTGGCATCGCCGCTGATCAGTTGCCTCTGCTGTTCCAACCGTTCATGCAGTTGGAGAACCGGATGCCACGCCAGTATACCGGCACCGGGCTGGGGCTGTCGCTGGTCCGCCGTATCGCGGAGCTACACGGGGGATGTGTGACGGTCGACAGCGCCCCCGGGGAAGGCTCCCGTTTTACCATTTCGCTGCCATGGCTGCCGGAAGAGGAACCGGTGGTGTGCCCGGAGTTGCCGGACGCCACCGCGGGGCCGACGGCAACCGTCGACGAGGCAGCCCGGCCGACGTCCCCCGCATCAGCGGCGACACTCCTGCTGGTGGACGATGATGAAATCATACGCAAGCAACTGGCAAAATACCTTGCGTCGCTGGGCTACCGGGTGCTGACCGCCGCCCACGGCGGCGAAGGCGTGCGCTGTGCGGAGGAGATGCCCCCGGCGGTGATCATCATGGATGTGCAGATGCCGGAGATGGATGGCCTGGAAGCCACTCGTCACCTGCGGGGCCGGCCGGCCACGGCGACCATTCCGATCATCGCGCTCACCGCCCTGGTGTTGCCCGGCACCCGTGAACAATGCCTCGACGCCGGCATGACCGAATATCTCACCAAACCGGTCAATTTTTCGTTGCTGCGCGAGACGGTGGAGCGGTATGCCGGTCGCGGCATCCGGTGAGAAGCCTCACTCCGCTGTGCTCTCACAAAAGCGGTATCCGATGCCCGGTTCGGTCTGGATATATAGCTTGCCGGTCGCATCGGGATCGAGTTTTTTGCGTAAATTATTCATATGGACGCGGAGGACTTTCACGTCGCCTTGCGCCTTCGCGCCCCAGGCGCGCTCCATCAGCATGCCGATGGTCACCACGCAATTGTAGTTGCGCGCCAGCAGGGTGAGGATCTCATATTCGATCGGGGTGAGGTGGATATTGGCCCCGGCCAATGTGACACGACGGCGCGCGATATCCACGCTCAAGTCACCCAGGGTGATCAGCGGGTTGGTGATGGTCAGGGTGGTGATCCGGCGCAACAGACCGCGTACGCGGGCGAGCAATTCGTCCGCCATGAAGGGCTTGTTGACATAATCGTCCGCGCCGGCGTCAAATGCGGAGACTTTTTCGGAGGTGCGATCAACCCCCGAGAGAACCAGGACGGGGCCGGTGTACCAGTTCCGCAGCTCCTTGCACACTTCCAGGCCGTGCATATCCGGCATCACCATATCGAGGATGATCAGGTCGGGCACCTGGTCGACGGCCTGTTCCAACCCTGCTGTTCCGGACGCCGCCAGCACCACGTGGTAGTTGTTCGCGGTCAGGATCGCGCGCAGGATGCGCCGGATATGCTCCTCGTCATCAATTACCAGAATTTTCGCCTGCATCGTCTCCATTAAGTTGCATTATAGCATGGAACAGCGGGCGAGTAACAGCAGGGTCGCTGCCCGGGAATGTTATGCAGGGGTGCTGGAGCGCTGCACGGCTTTGTCGAAGAAATGCAACAGTGCATGCTGGATCCTGCCGGGCGAACTCATCCCTGGAAAGAAGGAGTTGAGTCGGCGGTCACGAATGAAATTATTCAGGAGGTGATTGCAGATTAGCAGGGGAAGTCATTTTTTTTTTTGCTTCCCCCTGAGGAATTTCGGTATCTCCGTCGAATAGAGATGTTACCACACATTTCCGCCTAAGGAGATACCGATGAGCATGCTC
>Ga0272448_1000359_pt1 | contig 70727 bp, 59 predicted proteins | sample YNPCB0191_FD_202220 | JGI IMG/M metagenome (GOLD analysis project Ga0272448, IMG submission 202220) | Hot spring sediment microbial communities from Yellowstone National Park, WY, United States - YNP-CB-019-1 | ecosystem: Environmental > Aquatic > Thermal springs > Hot (42-90C) > Sediment...
AACCGAAAGGAAACAATGAATGAAGACGCTCATTGACATGCTCACAAACCATTGGGCTTGGGGACTGCTTGTCATTGCGGTATTGGGCTGGTACAGCACCATCACGATCTACGTCGCCATCGAAGGGATCCGCGACATCAAGCAAATGTTGCGCAACCTCAGCGCCCACCACCTCAAAAATGAAGTCCACAAATAGACCGTTGAATGCGCGCCTACTGATTTCCGTCTGAACAATGCCATGAAACCCATCCGCTTTCTCCCAGTCGTCTTTCTGCAATCGCTCTGCCTCGTTGCAGCGGATTGGCCCGCCTATCGCGGCGGTCCCGCCGGCAACGGCATTTGCACGGAGCCGCTCAACCTAAACTGGCCCGCCAGCGGACCGAAGGTTCTGTGGCAAGTTCCGATGCAAAACGGTTTCAGCTCCTTTGCCGTCGGCGAAGGCAAGGCCCTCACACAAGTCATTCGCACCCTCGGAGGCGCTCCGCGCGAAGTCTGCCTCGCGCTCGACGCGGCGACCGGCAGGGAGTTGTGGGTTGCCGATGTGGCGGTTGGAACCGGCTACAAGGGTGGCGGCGAGGGCGACGGACCGCGTTCCACGCCGACCATTAGCGAAGGGAAAGTCTATGTCTTCACGCCGGATTCCACGCTGCATTGTCTCGATGCGATGACGGGCAGACCCGTCTGGAAGAAAAACATCATCGCCGAGTTTTCAGGCCGCAACATCGGTTGGAACTTCGCGGCCTCGCCGGTGGTGGACGGCGATTACCTGTTTGTGGCCGGCGGCGGCGCCGGTCAATCATTGCTGGCCTTCCACAAGAAGACCGGACAGGTCCTCTGGAAGACCGGCGACGAAATCACCACGCACGCCACGCCCGTGGTTGCCACGATTCACGGGGAGCGACAGGTCATCTTTTTCTGCAAGAGCGGCCTGGTCGCGGTTGCGGCAAAAGACGGTCGTCTCCTTTGGAAATACCCCTACCAATTCAAAGTGGCCACGGCCGCCTCGCCGGTGGTTTGCGGCGATATCGTGTTCTGCACCGTCGGCTACGGCGTCGGCGGCGGAGCTTGCCGCATCAGCAAAAGCGGCAACAACTTCACCGCAACGGAACTCTACCAGATTCCCGGCCTCAAAGACATCGCCTCGCTCTGGAGCACACCCTGTTACAGGGACGGATTCCTCTACGGCATCTTCGGCTTCAAGTCTCAGGGACGCGGCCCGTTGAAATGCGTGGAAGCTGCCACAGGGAAAATTCGATGGGAACAGAGCGGTTACGGCGACGGCCAGGTGCTCCTTGTCGGCGACAAGATACTGGCGCTGACCGAGAAGGGCGATCTTGTGGTGGTCGCTGCCGTGCCGACCGCTTACAAGGAATTGAAACGATTCAAGGCCGTCAACGGCAAATGCTGGTCCACACCGGCCATCAGCAACGGACGCATCTACGTTCGCAGCACCAAGGAAGCCGTCTGCCTCGATTCTCGCTGAACGGCTATCGCCTGCCGAGACAAACCAGCCGTCCATCGCAGGTGGCTGCATCCAACTGTCCACCCGCCACCCTCAACCCAGTGTGCCGAGGGAAATCGTCCCTTCCCCAAGGCTCAACTCGCCCGTCGCGCTGCCGACCACAAGCGTCTCGCCGGCCAGCACAGTTGGTGTCAACGGGCTGCGCACGAAGAGCCACGACGTCTCTCAAGAGAGACCGTTTATCGGAGGGCTTTCAACAACGCTTCCACCTTGTCGATCTTTTCCCAGGTGAGGTCGGGATCGTTTTTGCCGAAGTGACCGTAGTTGGTGGTCTTCCGATAGATGGGTCGGCGCAAATCGAGTTGCTCGATAATGTCGGCAGGTTGAAAACTGAAGACGCGGTTGACGGCTCGGGCAATCTTCTCGTCGGAGACCGTGCCGGTGCCGAAGGTGTCAATGTGAACGCTGACCGGATCGGGATGTCCGATGGCGTAGGCAAACTGCACCTCGCATCGGGTAGCGAGCTTGGCGGCGACGATGTTTTTCGCGACCCACCGTCCCATGTAGGCAGCGCTGCGGTCCACTTTCGTCGGGTCTTTGCCGCTGAAGGCGCCACCGCCATGTCGGCCCATGCCGCCGTAACTGTCCACGATAATCTTTCGACCGGTTAGCCCGGTATCGCCCTGGGGACCTCCGATGACGAAGCGGCCGGTCGGATTGATGAGGTATTCGGTCTTCGGAGTCAGCAGTTGCGGGGGCAGCACTTTCTTGATGACCTGCTCGATGCAGAAATGTTCAATCTCATCATGCTCGACATCCGGCGTGTGCTGGGTGGAGATGACCACGTTGGTGATCGCTACCGGCTTGCCCTTTTCGTAAAGGACCGACACTTGGGATTTGGCGTCGGGACGAAGCCACGGAATCTTCCCGCTTTTGCGGATTTGGGTGAGTTCCCGGCCGAGACGATGGGCAAACATGATGGGCGCCGGCATTAGTTCGGGCGTCTCATCGCAAGCGTAGCCAAACATCAGTCCCTGATCCCCGGCGCCCTGTTTGGCGGTCTTTTTTCCCTTTGCGCGGCGCGCGTCAACACCTTGCGCGATGTCGGGCGACTGCTGGGTGATCAGCACGTGAACAAAGACCTTGTCGGCGTGAAACACGTCGTCGTCGTTGACGTAGCCGATTTCGCGGATGGTGTCGCGCGCAATCTTCACGTAATCCAGTTTCGCCTTCGTGGTGATTTCGCCGCCCACGATGACCACGTTCGATTTGGCGTAACACTCGCAGGCGACACGGCTGAACTTGTCCTGCTCAAAACAGGCGTCGAGCACCGCGTCGGAAATGCTGTCGCACACCTTGTCGGGATGACCTTCGCCGACGGACTCCGAGGAAAAGATATAACGATTGTTGCTCATACGTTGACTAGTTTCTCCGCCGTCAACCCGCCTTCGACGGGTAAAAGGCGGGCGGAATATAGGAGATGGAGGCCGCCAACACAAGCGATTTTGCGTTGCGCGAAATCCCGTTGCGCTCCCCGCGCGAAACGGGCAAAATGCTGGCACGGCCATGGAATTCGTCTATTCAGCACGATGCCTGCAATACGCTGCGCCCGGTCATCCGGAAAGCCCGAACCGAATCCGCAACATTCTCGCGGCGCTCCGCAAAGAAGCGCACACGTGGCTGACGCCCGAACCTTGCGCCGAGGCCGACATCCTGCGCGTGCACAGCGACCGGATGCTCCACGGTGTGCGAGACGGCACCTTGTGGGACGGCGACACGCCGCCACTTCCCGACATCTACGAACTGGCGCGCCTCGCTGCCGGCGCCGCCATCCTCGCGTCGGAGAGAGCGATCGCAGGGCACAGGGCGTTCTCGTTGATGCGACCTCCGGGACATCACGCCACGCGCGAACGAGTGATGGGGTTCTGTTACTTCAACAACATCGCCATCGCCGTGGCCCGGCTCGCCAAACGCACGGCGATTCTGGACTTCGATTGTCATCACGGCAACGGCACCGAAGAGATTTTTTACCGAAACAAAAACGTTTTGTACGTCTCCTTGCACCAATCGCCGTGTTACCCCGGCACCGGCACCTTTTCGCAGGCCAACTGCCGCAACTACCCTTTGCCGCCCCGCACGGGTCCGTCGGAGTATCTCGCCACGATGGACAGGGCGCTCGATGAGATTCGTGACTTCCAGCCCGAACTGCTGGCACTGTCCGCCGGATTTGATGCTTACAAGGCTGAGTTCATCACCTCCATGGCCCTAGAGATCGAAACCTTCGGCGAAATCGGCCGGCGCGTCTCAGCCCTGAAGTTGCCGACTTTCGCCGTCTTGGAAGGTGGTTACTCGCAAGACCTGGGCCAGTGCGTGGCCGCGTTTGTCAACGGCTGGGAAGGCAACCGTCCGTAGTCACTTCTCCTCCCCGGCTGCGACGTTCCGCGCAGGGCCGGCATCCAACTCGGACGGCCATGGGCAAAAAGCTTTGTGCCCTCAGCAATCGCTACATTCAATGAACATTTTATGGCCGCTGCACTGTCTCGGTGCTCAGCGCGCCAGCTCCAGCGCGACGACCGATTTGGCGGGTAACGTCACGGCGATTCCTCGCTCCGTCGCTTGGAAGGCGCTGAACAGCGCCGGTTTGACCGTTTCGGGATGCTCAAACGTGTTGTGGTCCTGCATCGTTTCGCCGGTCAGCACCCGACCACTGACGGGTTGGACCTTGTCGCCAACCAGTTCAATGAGCAACCCGGCGGGTTGATTCGGATGGAGGTTGCAGAGCGTGACGTGGATCTTGCCGTTGCGGTCGCGTGACGCCGAGGCGCTGAGGCCGGGCATTTTGTCTTCCCCGCAGGCGTATTCGCGGCAGGTCAGCTCCGAGGGCAGGAGCGTGGCGTCGTGATGCGGCGTGAACAGTTCGAAGACATAAAAGGACGGCGTCCGTACCATCTTCTCATGGCGCGTCAGCAGCATGGCTTGCAGGACGTTGACCGTTTGCGCGATGTTGGCCATCTTGACGCGGTCGGCGTGCCGGTTGAAGATGTTGAGCGTAACGCCGGCAACAAGAGCATCCCGCAGGGTGTTTTGCTGGTAGAGAAATCGGGGATGGGTGCCGGGTTCGACCTCGTGCCATGTGCCCCATTCGTCCACGATCAGGGCCACCCGCTTTTGCGGATCGTATTTGTCCATGATCGCCGAGTGCCGGGTAATCAGCTCGTCCATCCGCAAAGCGCGTTTCAATAGCGCCGCCCAATCCCCTTCGTCGAACTGGGTGGCACGCTGTTTCTTTTTCCCGCTGCCGCAGTAGTAATGCAGGGCGAGGCCTTGCATGTGTCTGCCGGCTTCGCGCATCAAGGTCTCGGTCCACTCATAGTTCGCGCCGTTGGGGCCGCAGGCGATTTTGAAAACGCGATTCTCGCCAAAGTTGCGGATGTAGGTGGCGTAGCGTTTGAATTGGTCGGCGTAAAATGAAGCGGTCATGTTGCCGCCGCAACCCCAGTTCTCGTTGCCGACTCCGAAATAGGTCAGCTTCCAGGGTTTGTCCCGACCGTTTTTCTTGCGAAGCTCCGTCATCGGACTGACCGCGTCGGAGGTGATGTATTCGATCCACTGCTGCATCTCGCGGACGGTACCGCTGCCGACGTTGCCGCAGATATACGGCTCGCAACCGAGCTGCTCGCAGAGGTCGAGAAACTCATGCGTGCCGAAATGGTTGTTTTCGGTGACGCCGCCCCAGTGAGTGTTGATCATCGAAGGACGTTTCTCACGCGGTCCGATGCCGTCCATCCAGTGATACTCATCGGCGAAACAACCGCCGGGCCAGCGCAACACGGGGATTTGGATTTCTTTCAGCGCCGCGACGACGTCGTTGCGAATGCCGCGCGTGTTCGGGATGGAGCTTTCAGGGCCGACCCAGATGCCGCCGTAGATGCAATGGCCGAGGTGCTCGGCGAAATGTCCGTAGATGTTTCGATCCATTTTCACCTTGCCCTTGTCGGCATGGATGAGCAGACGGTTTTCCTGCGCGCTCGACGCGGTCACCACAAGCCATATCCACAAGAAGACTTTCTTCATGGTTCACACTCCTTGACAGGCGGCGGCAACGTTCGCGGAATCTCAGCAAGACGATAGCCGAAGCCGGCGCCGCGAAGCGTGCCGAGATCCACGCAACCGTCCCGTCGCCGGTAGAGTCCGGGATGGACAGCGGCTTCAGGCGCAGAGGCGTCGGGATAGAATTGCATCGCGTTGGTTTCGACCCCGGCGATGGTGCCCACGTGGGCCGCCAGCAGCACGTGCGGGATTTGCGCCAGCATCGGGTTGGTGAGGTCTTGCACCATCAACGACATCCCGTGCGCGCGCGCCCAGCAGGCACTCAACAACGCGCCCGTCTGCGTCTTGCAGGTTTTCAGCGCCACGCCGTTCCAGCCGAGGCTGCGTCCGAGCTTGATCAACCGCCAGTCGTGCGCGCTCTCGTCCATGAACAGCGGTTTGCGGGCCGAGACGCTGTGAACGTCCAGGCGGTTGTTCTCTAGGTCGTACGGGAAAGGCTGTTCCACATACACGATCCGCTCGTAAAGATGCGGCTGCTCGGCGCGGAGCCGGTCGAGAATGTCGTTGACATACTGCGGGTCGGTGACGGTGCAGTTGAAGTCGGCGGTGAGCTTCTCCACGTCGTATTGCAGCGCGATCTGGCCGACTCGGACCAGCCGTTGATAATCCCACGCGGCGTCTGTGCCGCGCAATTTGATTTTCAGGCATTTCAAGCCGTCGCGTCGAATCCAATCGGCCAGCAAAACCGGGTAACCATCATTCGGCTCCGCGCCGCTCAGGTCCGAAGCGTCCAGCGGGTCCAGCCCTCCGACCAGATGCCACGCCAACAAGCGCGTCGGCGGTTCGGCGACCAGAAAGTCGGCGGGATACTTCCCTCGAAACGGCTCGGCTGGTGTGAGGTAAGAGGCAAGGTCGCGGTTCATAAAATCCGCGGTGTAGGTTTTGTAGATCGGTTGTCCCACCAGTTGCCCGTAGGCATCGTGCAAGGCGATATCGAACACCGAACAGCACACCAACGCGGCCAGCCACGGCAGACGAGCTTGCTCCGCCAGCTTGGGGAGGACGGTCTCCTGAAATTCGTAGCCGACTTCCATCGGATGCCCGCTGCTGGAAAAACCTGCCCACGCCTCGGCCAGTGTGCAACAGAATCGCTTCAGAGCCTCGTGGCGAAACTCGTAGGACAAGGGACTCGGCCACACCCATTGAACGCTCAGCGGCGTCTCGCCCCAGCCCGCCGCCGTCCGACCGGCCGCGTCCGCCACCGTCACACGCGCTCGCGCACAGGTCACATACGTGAGCGTCTCCGGGCCGAACTTCAACGGCACACGGGTCTGGACGGGAAGAAAATACAGCCTCACGCCGATGGCACGAATGTCCGATTTCATGGTGTCTCGTCGGGTTGCAAACGCCCGCCGGTGTCGGGCGCGAAAAAGATCAGGATGAGTCCAACTAGGTACACCGTGGCAGTCGTCATGGCCGCCAGACGATAGTCGCCATGAAACGCCTGCGCCAAACCGCCGGCGGCCAACACGCCGACGCCGGTAAGCACGCGGCCGATGTTGTAGGCGAAACCCTGTCCCGTGGCGCGGATGCGCGTCGGGAAAAGCTCCGGCAGATATTTGGGCAACCAACCGAAGAACGCCGGCACAAACGCCCCAGCAACGAACGCCAGCAGACAAACCTGAAGACCAAACTCGCGCGTCCAACCAAACAACGCCATCACCGAGACCCATGCGGCGGCGCAGAGCAACAACCATGATTTCTTGTTGCCGAGCCATCCGGCCAGCACCCCGCCGAGGAAACTGCCGATGACCTGTCCGACCGCCATCCATTGCGAGACAATGGCCTTAGCAGTGGCCGCCTGCGCCGTTCCTTCGGCCAGCTTGTCCACAAACGTCGGCAGCCAGAGAAGCGCTCCCCATGTTCCCAGCAGCGCCACCGTGGACAACAAGCTGCCCATAATCGCGCTTCGCCGATACGGACGGGAAAACAGCTCGCGCACGGAAACTGTTTCCTGCTGTTTCGCGCGCGATCGTTTCCACTTGGTCGGTTCCGGCACAAACGCGATGACCGGCAAGCTCAGCAACCCCATCAGAAACCCCATCCCGATGACCCACCGCCACGTCGCCCCGTGCGACAACATCAACCGAGAATAGGTGGCTGCCACAAGATACCCGACGTTCGCCGAACAGCCGATCGCTCCAGCCAATACAGCGCGATCCTTCTCCGGCCAAGTCTCCACCACCAACGCCACACACAGCGGCCAGGTCCCGCCCAATCCCAGTGCGCCCAGAAACCGATAAGCGGCCAGTTGCGACCAGTGCGTACAGATGGCCGCCAATCCTGTAAACACCGAGTAGGTCAGAACCGCGAACGATAACGTCCGCACCCGGCCATATTGATCGCCCCATTTCCCGAACAACACACCCCCCACCGCTGCGCCCCACAACCACATCGCCATGGACAAACCGAAATAGAACCCGATCTCGCCTTCGGCAGGTGTCCTGCCGGGAAAAAGCTCTTTGAGCGCCGCGCGCGTCATCAGCGCAAACACACCCTGCTCCACTCCATCGAATCCCCAAGCCAGCAACGCCGCTATCAGTGCCAGCCAGCGATAAAACGGTTTCTCCGCATAGATGTCGCGCTCGTCCATAACACCACGCGACGATGTCGGAAGCCAACCGCGAAAGCAAGCTCAAACGACGCCGCGCTCTTGCATCGCAAGCGCCAGCACGGTTTCCACCAGCCCGGCAACCGTGTGTTCGCGCGCTTCGGCGGCAATCTCCAGCCCGCGCGCCCTTGCCGCCGCGCTCGTTTGCGGGCCGATGCTCACCACGCGCATGTGGGGAAACTGCCGCAACAAGGCTGTCACGTTCACCAAATCGCAGAAATTGTTCACGGTGGAAGAACTGGTGAAGGTGAGAATATCCGCGCCTTCCGCCAGCAACCGCGCACGATGTCCCGTCCAATCCTCCCTATCGGGCACGGTCTGATAAGCGTCCAGATCATCCACGATGCCGCCGAGGTCTTCGAGGCCGCGCGCGAGTTTTTCGTCGGCCAAATCGGCGCGCGGCAGCAGGAACTTAAGGTTCTCGCAACTGACCTCTTTGCGAAACATCTCCAGCAACGCTTCGCCCGTAAACTGCGCAGGCTGAAGGTCCACCTGCAAATGAAGCGCAGCCAGCTTCTGTGCCGTGGCGCTGCCGATGGCGGCAATCTTCAGGGCGCCGAGGTCGCGGATGTCCTCGTGTTTGGAAAAGAATACGCGAAAGAAGGCGTCCACCCCATTGGGACTGGTGAACACGAGCCAATCGTAGGTGCCGATGCTCCGAACCGCCTCGCGCAGCGGCGCGGCGTTCTTCGGTGGCCGAATGGCAATCGTCGGAATCTCCAACACATCGGCGCCCAGCTCCAGAAGTTGTCGCGCCAGTTCGCTCGCCTGCTCACGGCTGCGGGTGACCACGATGCGTTTCCCGAAAAGCGGCCGACGCTCAAACCACTCCAGTTGCTCCCGCAACCGCACCACCTCGCCGAGGACGATGATCGCGGGCGGTTGCAACTGCGTTTGTGCAGCCAGGGACGAGATCGTGCCGACCGTGCCGACGAGAGTTTGCTGACGCGGGGTTGTTCCGAGCCGGATGATCGCTGCCGGCGTGTCGGCAGCGCAACCGTGGGTGATCAGTTCACTGGTGATTTCGCTGATTCGCTCCACGCCCATCAAAATCACTCGCGTGCCCGGAAATTGCGCCACGACCTTCCAATCCACCTGCGATTCGCCTTTTGCCGGGTCCTCGTGGCCGGTCACCACCATGAACGCCGTGGCCACCCCCCTGTGGGTGACCGGAATGCCCGCGCAAGCGGGTGCCGCAATGCAGGAACTGACGCCGGGCACCACCTCGAAGACGACACCGGCCTTCCGCAACTCCTGACCCTCTTCGCCTCCGCGCCCAAAGACCAACGGATCGCCGCCTTTCAATCGCACCACAACCTTGCCCTCGCGCGCCTTGGCAATGAGCAACGCATTGGTCTCTGCCTGAGTCAACGTATGTCGCCTTGCCGATTTGCCCGCGCAAATCAATTCCGCGCCCGGCCGCGCATGGCGTAACAAGACGGGGTTGACCAGATGGTCATAAACAATGACATCGGCGCGCTGGATGCATTCCAACCCGCGCAAGGTGAGCAGTCCCGGATCGCCAGGACCAGCTCCCACCAGATACACTTTGCCGGATTCACTCAAGCTTGTTTCACCTTCGGAAAAGCTCCGCGCTGGCTGCCGGGAGGAAATGCAAGCGTGGCGTTCTTCCACTCGGTTTCATCGCCACGAAACAGTTCGCCATCCGGGCGTAATACACACTGGCCGACATGCTCAACGGGCAAACGTTCCATCAGCCTGCGCGCCTGCACCAGGATGATCCGCCATCGTTTTGAAAGCTGAGCTGCGTCGGGCGGCGGGCCGTCGAAAACCAGTGGGGACACCTCCACCGCAGAGTACCGTGCGGAACGTGCAGCCGGTTCCCAGATTGCCTGCGGCGTGAAACCGGGGTCTTTCCCGCAAGTGGCCCACATCAAATATCCCAACGGCTGAATCCGTTCGTGGCAAGTGATGACGTCTACCCAGTCGCGCACTTCCAAACGCCCCACAACCGCCAGAACTTTGTTCGTCGCCAGATCAAAAGGATGCAAAACCAAGCCAAAATCCGCGTCCTCCACCAAAGAAACAAAACGGAAAGCACGATCCGCAGTCCGTTGAAGGAGCACGCTATTTCCATCGTGTTCAACCAGTGCCTCGACAAAACGGATTTGTTCCCTCAGCAGCCTCGCTTCATACCCATTGGCGCGGAGGAGATTGCTATCGCTTTCCCACGATCGGATCACCGCCTCGTCCCTGTCGTGAAAAAGGTCAATGTCCCTTGAGATGCGCGCCGCACGCGTCACCGTGTTCAATGCCACGCCACCGGCCACATCACTCTCGCCACTTTGGGCACGTTGCGCAGCGATCAAGCGACAGAGGGCGCGTTGGAATGGTGTAGAAGCCATTGTTTCAAAGGCGCGCCCCGGCGCAGCGCAGCCACATCCCCATGCCGTTCGATGCACTGAGGCGCCTGCAACGCTTCCGCCGGGGTTGTCGGATAATAGTCCTGGCGTAAAAACCACCAGCAACGCTGGCGATACTCGTCCACCAACGCAGAAACTTCCCGCATCACGCATGCCACATCCAGGTTCCTTGCTGCTTCATCCTATACTCGAAACCGACGCACTGCACAAGCCCGCGGCTTCTTTACCGAGCGCGATCGCGTCCGCCAACGAACCGATCACCTCAGTCTTGCTTGCGTTGGTCCCGTCAGGCGCGAATCGGGCGGCAATCAGATGAAGTTGCCCGCTGCGCACCGTCGCGTGGGCTGCGTATGGTAGTTGACACCCGCCGCCGGCGGCGTGCAGGAACGCGCGCTCGGCCTCGCCACAGGCAAACGTGTCGGAATCGTTGATGCTTTGGAGCAGAGCGAGCGTCGCCGCGTCTCCGGCGCGAGCTTCACAGGCAATGATCCCCTGCCCCACGGCGGGGATCATCTCGGTCACTTCAAGCATGGGCCAGCGTCCGTCGAGCAGACCGAGCCGTTTCAGGCCGGCAGCCGCCAAGACCATGGCGTCCAAGTCATCGCGCTCGCCGAATTTCCGCAATCGCGTGCCGATGTTGCCACGAATCTCCTCGACCTGCAGGTCGGGACGCTGCGCCAATAATTGGGCGCGCCGCCGGAGGCTACTGGTCGCCACCCGCGCATGCGGCGGCAGGTCGGCGATGCAAGCTGCGCGTTTGGCAATCAACACGTCCCGCGGATCCTCGCGCGGCAACGTGGCTCCAATGCAAAGTCCTTCAGGTAAGCGGGTCGGCAAATCTTTCAGGCTGTGGACGGCGACGTGGATCGCGCCCGCTACAAGCTCGTCCTCGATTTCCCTGGTGAACAGCCCTTTGCCGCCGGCGCGCAACAGCGACACGTCGCCCCAAAGGTCGCCCCGGGTCTTGATGATCCGAACCTCGATGGTCAAATTCGGATGCGCCGCTTCGAGTCGTTGCCGGACAATCTCGGTCTGAGCCAGTGCCAACGGGCTGCCGCGGGTACCGAGAAGCAGCGCCTTCATGGGCAATGCTGCTCCATCCATTTGGATAGCGTGGCCACTCGCTCGGCGATCATGGCGCGGCAAACAGCCATCTCGCGCTCCCGAGCCGCCAGATTCTCCTGGGCGATTTGCTGAAGGTCATTCATGTTGTAGAGGAAGACGTTGTCCATCTGGCCACAGCACGGGTCAATATCGCGCGGCACGCCGATGTCAATCAAGAACAACGGCCGCCCCTGCCGCGCCTTCATCAACGGTGCCAGTTTTTCCGCCGTCACGATCGGATGCGGCGCCGCCGTGGCGCTGATGACGATGTCCACCCGGTGAAACTCCGCAGGCCAATCGTCATAGTGGATCGGCTCTCCACCGAGTTGACCCGCCAGCACGGCCGCGCGCTCCCGGTCTCGTCCGCAAACCAACAACCGCCCCGCGCCGCGACTCCGCAAAGCCTTGGCCGTGGCCTCGCTCATGGCGCCGGTACCGATCACCATGACCGTGCTGCTCCGCAGATCACGAAAAATATGCTCGGCCAATTCCACGGCGACGTTGGCGACGGAGGTGGAACCCTGGGTGATGCCGGTGTTGGCGCGAATGTATTTGGCGGCGGCAAAGGATTTCTGAAACAACCGATTCAGCACGGGACCGGTGGCGCCGGCTCGTTGCGCGGCGGCGTAAGCGGTTTTGACCTGACCGAAAATCTCCGTTTCGCCCAGCACCATCGAGTCCAACCCTGCCACCACCTCGAAAAGATGCGTGATACAGTCGCGCCCGCGAAACTCGTAAAGATACGGCTCCAATGGTTCGCTGAGTTGATGGTAGTCGCTCAAATAACGCCGCATTCCGACGACAGCCCGAGCGGGGTCGGCCGCCAGCCCGTAGAGTTCCACGCGATTGCAGGTGGAGATGATCGCCGCCTCTCTCAACGGGGCTGCCCCAAGCAAACGACATGTCGCTTCGCCGAGCGCGGAGGGCGGGAACGCCAGCCGTTCGCGCACCTCCACGGGAGCCGTGCGATGATTCAGTCCAACGACCACCAGATTCATCGTGCCAGCCATGTCGCTGCCCAATACGCAACCCACGTGAACAGAAAAGCCGCAATCGCTCCCACGGCGGCTTTTCGTCCCTGCCACAGATTCCAACCGCGCGCTGCCACCAATGCGGCATACAAACACCAGATCAGAACCGCCCACGCCGTCTTCGGCCACGGCCACGGCTGCCCTGCTCGTTGCGACACCACACCGCCGATCATTCCCACCGTCAACAACACCAGCCCCACCACCAACACTCGGAATCCGATCACGTCCAACTGCGTCGTCGCCGGCAACAACAGAAAGAAGCGACCGGGGTGGCGCGATTTCAACAGTCGCTCCTGAATCAAAAACATCAACCCGATCACACCGGCCAGCGCCGCCGCTCCCCAGGCCATCATCCCCACCGCTGCGTGAAACTCCACCGAGGCGCTGTGCGACTGCGACATCCGCGCCGCCCTGTCAATCGGTGCCAGCAGCGCAACCAACAAAACCGCCACAACCAGCGGCGCGGTAAAAGCGCCAAGCAGGGACAACCGATACGAGGCCCCGATCAGCCAGTAAAAAAACACCGCTGCCCACGCCAAAAACACCTGCACCTCGAACTGATTGGTCACGGGACAACGCCCCAGATGCGTTCCCCGCAGCCACATCGCCGCGGTGTGCAATGCGAACCCGCCCAGTATCAGCGACGCGCTGATGCGTCGGAGACGACCCGTCGCCAACCCGTGTCGGAACTGTCGGAGCGTGAGCGTCGCGGCGATCGTGTAGAGCGCGACGGCAAGCCACAAACAAAACCGTTCGATCATGGGAGCAGTTTCTCCAGTCGCTGCCGCAGCTCCTTCGCGCGCGCCGGGCTGACACCGCCGGTCGAGATGGCAATGGTAACGCCGCGCCGCCGCACCACCGACGGCACAATGAAGTTGCCCGCCTCTGGCGGCGCGGCGCAATTGACCAGCAGCCGACGTCGTTTCGCTTCGGCGCAGACCTGTCGGTTGACGTCAAGATCGTCGGTGGCCGCGATGACAATCCGCGCCCCGCGAAGGTCGCCGACACGATACGCGCGGGGGATCCAGCAAACGCCTTTCATCCGACGCAGCGCGGTGAGTGCGGCGGGGCTGATGACGGTGACCGCAGCGCCGGCTTTCAGGAGCGATCGGACTTTGCGGGCGGCGACTTTGCCGCCGCCGATGACCACCGCGCGTTGACCGCTCAAGTCGAGAAAAAGTGGGTAGTGCATGTTGCGTGTTGGTGGTTGGGGCGCGGAGCGCCGCGCCCCAGCCGTCGGCGCTTGGAAGAGCCGTAAGCCAGATTCTGTTTTGATAGCCATTTATCTATGCGACCTGTACCCGCGGCGGCCAGCCCCAGCGGGCTGGGTGGCGCGGGCCGCGCCATCGCCGCCTATTTGGTCTTGCTCCCGATGGGGTTTGCCGTGCCCCCGTCATTGCTGACGGGGCGGTAGGCTCTTACCCTGCCTTTTCACCCTTACCCGTCATCGCACGAGGTGGTGGCGGGCGGTATGTTTTCTGTGGCACTGTCCGTCCTCCGCTGTTACGGCGGAGTCCCCCGCTTGCGCGGGGCATCGTGCCCTGTGGAGTCTGGACTTTCCTCCCCCCAGCCTCTTGCGAACAAGAGGCTGAGCAGCGGCTATCCGCCCTTCCAAAGAACCAATCGTCCGTTAGGACGCCTGCCAATATAGAATACGTCCACAATAGTCGCAACTGACGATCTCCGCCCCGTTCCGTGCATTGTGAACCGCCTGCGGCGGCAGATTCAAATGACACCCCCCACAATTGCCATGCAGAATCGGCACGATCGCGCAGTCGCCTTTGCTTTTCATCAACCGCTCATATCGCGCCAGCAAATCCGCGTCCGCCCGTGCGGCCAGCGACTCGCGCTCCTGTTGCAACAGCGCCAGTTCCTTCTGGGCAGCCGCTTGCCGCGCGTGCAGTTCGGCCTGATCGGCCTCGGCCTTTGCCGTGAGTTCCTTCAACTGCGCCTGCTCCTGTTTCAACACCGGTTGCAGGCGCTCGGCCTTCTCCATCAGCTCCAGTTCCGCATCTTCAATGCGCACAATCTCCTGTTCCGTCGCCGCGATCTCTTTCAACAACGCCTGGTATTCCGTGTTGGACTTGATCTGATTCAACTGCACACGATACTTCGCAACTTGAGCGCGTTTGCTCTCGGCTTCCACCTCCAACTTCTTCCGCTCCGTCTCAATCTGTTTGAGCTGCTGTTTGCCGGCGTCCAGCCGGGCGGCTTCCTCCTGAAGCCGTTTTTGCACGGCGGCGATCTCGCGCGGAATGCGCGTCAGTTCCGCCTTCAAGGCAACGATGCGACGATCCCGGTCTTGCAGCACCAGCAGATGTTCGAGGGAGGGCAACATGAGCGCGGAGTCTAGCCATCCATCGGCGCTGTGTCAACCGCGCCGCCCCGCGAGAAACTTTTCCAGATACTTCGCCAGCATGTCCACCTCCAGATTCACCCGTTGCCCGGCGCGTCGCGCGTGCAGATTCGTGACCTCGTGGGTGTGCGGAATAATCCAAATCCGAAACCAGTCCCGACCGAGCGCCGCCACGGTCAAACTGATTCCATCCACCGCAATGGAGCCTTTCTCCACCACGTACCGCATCAGCGCGCGGGGCGCCTTCACCTCCAATACGTAATCGGTTCCGGATTTCTCGTAACGGCGCACCACACCCGTGCCGTCCACATGACCCTGCACAAAATGGCCGTCGAGCCGTCCGTCGGCGCGCAACGGTCGCTCCAGATTCACCAGACTGCCGCGTTCCAACTCGCCGAAATTGGTGCGGTTCATCGTTTCGTTGAGCACATCAAAACGCAGCAACGTTTCGCGCTTGGCCGCTACCGTCAAGCACGCACCATTGACCGCAAGGCTGTTTCCCACACGCAACCAGCGGCCTATGGTTTGGGGACGGATAAACAGTTCGGTGGACCTCGACCCCGGTCGAATACACTCTACAACGCCTGTTTCTTCCACAATTCCAGTAAACATGCAACCACCTTACAAAGCGTTCCGAGACTTGTCGAGTATTTCACCGAACAGGCGCCTCAGATCCCTCAACCGCACCACACCGGCGGTTTCCGTCAACGCATTCGCCGCGCCACAGGCCATTCCCATCCTCACCGCCTCGCGCACCGACCAACCGCGACACAAACCATAACAAATCCCCGCCAACATCGCATCCCCTGACCCCACGGGGTTCACCGCTCGAACCCGAGGCGGATGCATCCGCCACCGCGCCTTCCCCTCGTACACGTCCACCGATTTCGCCCCGCGTGTAATGACCACGCACTGCGCACCCGCCGCCAATAGCTCCGCAACGCCACCTTTCCCGGCTGCAGCCAACAGCTCGCTACGGTTGATCTTTACCAACGAAGGCCTTTCCCGGACCGCTTTCATCAATTGCGCCCGCTGCGCATCCAGGAGCACCGGCACGCCCTGCCGTCGCGCGGTTCGAGTCAATCGCGCATAGAACTCCTCACCGCAACCCTGCGGCACGGTCCCCGTCAACACCAACCACTTCGCTCCGGCCAGTTCCCCATGAAAGGTAGCCAGCCACGCCCTAAGTTCCCGGCGGGACAACGGCGCCGCTTCCTCCACCAGCTCCGTCGCTGTGGACGCCACCAACGTTTGGCAGAACCGCGTTTCACTGCGCACCGGCACGATGCGCGCCGAAATGCCCTCCTTCGCCAACGCTCGACGGAAAAGCTCGCCCCGATGTCCTCCCGCCACCGTCAACAACCTCACCGGAATACGCAGCGTGTTGAGAACGCGCGCCACATTCACCCCCTTTCCAGAAGCCGACTCCACCACGCGCCTCACCCGATTGACCTCGCCCGGCTGAAACTTGGAGAAAAACAACGTGCGTTGCCATGCGGGCGACAAATTCACCACCAACACCACGCCGCCCGATGCCCCTCTCATTTCACATCTCCCTCAAACAACATCTCCGAACCGATCCGACGCCACCTTCCCTCCACCGTTGTTGCCTCGGCCATCCGCGCTGCCCCCGCAATGACCTTCGGCGCATAAAAAAACGCTACCTTGTCCACCAAGCCCGCGTCAAACGCGGCAGCCAACAACGTCGGACCACCCTCAATCAACACGCTGGTGATTCCCATCTGCCCCAACTTCCGCAACACCCACCGCAGATTCCGAGTCGGGAAATGAAGCGTTCGTTCCCGATACGCATCCGTGAAGATGCGAGCGGTTCGAGGACACCGTCCCACCACCACCCGCCACGGCTGCTTGCCACGCAGCCCGTACCGCACCGTCAACTGTGGATTGTCCCGCATAACCGTTTTCGCCCCCACCATGATGGCGTCCACCTGCGCGCGAAGTTTATGCGCTTGGCGGCGCGCCGCTTCGCTGGTAATCCACTTCGAGTCGCCCGTGCGCGTCGCCATTCTGCCGTCCAAGCTCAACGCCGCCTTCGCAACGACCAACGGCATTCCCGCGACAATCCATTTGTTGAACGCCGAATTCAACGCCGTTGCCTCCTCCGCGAACAAACCACTCTCGACACGGATTCCCGCGCGACGCAACAGCCGCAGCCCTCGACCACGATGTTTCGGGTTCGGATCGGTGGCCGCCACCACCACGCGGCGAACGCCGGCAGCGATAATCGCGTCCGTGCAGGGCGGCGTTCGCCCGTGAGTGCAACACGGCTCCAGTGTGACATAAAGCGTCGCGCCGCGCGCGTTCGCACCGCGCAGCGCAAGGATCTCCGCGTGGGGTTCCCCGGCGCGACGATGCCAGCCTTCCCCGATGACCCTGCCGCCGCGCACCAAAACCGCGCCCACGGCGGGATTGGGGCTGGTTCGGCCGAGGCCGCGCCGCGCCAGCGCAAGCGCGCGTCGCATGAACCGTTCGTCCTGTGGACTCCATTTCACGCGGGCAGGATACCCGTTTCACCTCCCCGCAGCAAGCCTCCCGCCGCGTCAACTATTTTGAGACGATCGTCTCAAAATTATACAACGTCATCGGGGTGGAATCGGGAAAGTTTCTCTTGCATTTGGGGGAGACTGTCGCTAATTGTCCAGCCCGTTTCAACCTCAGGAGAACGAAAAATGAACTTCTTTCACATAGTTTGCGCGGCGGGCGTGTTGGCCGCCTGCTCAGTTATTGCTCAGGCGCAACAACAGCCGGACATGGAAAAGCTGACCCGGGAAAATGCCCAGTTGAAAGAGCGTGTGGAACGCCTCGAAAACGAACTGGCCAAGATCAAAGCCTTGCTCAACGAACGAGCGGGGGGGATACCAGTGGCTGCCGTCCCAGCGGGCAAGAAACCCGTGGTGTCTGGACTGGATATTGAACTTTACGGCTACGTGAAACTGGATGCTTCTCACGACAGTTCCACTGCTTCGGTGGGCAATTACGCGCGTTGGGCGGAATCCCGCAGCAAACCCAATATCCACGATGAGTTTAGCATGACGGCCAATCAGACCCGGCTCGGGCTGCGTATCAAAGGCCCTGAGTCCAAAACCGTTCAAACGGGAGGATTGGTCGAAATAGATTTCTACGGCGGCGGCTTAGAGAACAAACCGAATCCGATGATGCGTCACGCCTATCTCACGGCTTTCTGGCCGGACCTCCAACTTCAGGTCCTGGCGGGCCAAACGTTCGACACCATTTCACCGTTGTTCATGCCGACGCTCAACTACAGTGTCGGCTGGTGGCAAGGCAACATTGGCTATCGCCGGCCGCAGTTGCGCCTGACCGAAACGCTCAAACCGGTTGAGAAGGTCGAGGTGAAACTAGAAGCTGCTGCTGCACGCACAATCTCCGGTCGTGCCCTTGGAGCTGCTCTGACCAGCAGCAGCGGCGACACAGGACAGGAATCCGGCATCCCCTCGTTTCAGGGGCGCGCCAGCGTTGGGTTCCCGTTGCTGACGGACAAACCGATAGTGCTTGGTGTGTCGGGTCACTTTGGACAAGAACGGTTCGAGAACAATCAGCGGATTGATTCTTGGTCCATCAACGCCGATCTAACCGTGCCCATCACCAAGTGGCTCGCCTTGCAGGCAGAAGCGTTTCTTGGCCAAGACCTTGATGCCTACCTCGGTGGGGCCGGTCAAGGAGTCAATCTCACCACCAAGAAACCCATCCACACCCAGGGCGGCTGGGCGGCGGTGACGATCACTCCGTGGGAGAAGTGGCAGTTCAACGCGGGGGCGGGCATTGACGATCCGCGCGACTGCGATCTCGCCGCCGGAAACCGCACCTATAATACTGTGGCCTTCGGCAACGCGACCTACTTCGTTACTCCCAATCTTTCCATCGGTTTGGAGCTTTCCTATCTGCACACTGGTTACCGCGACCAAGAGCCTGGCGAGGACTTCCGCGAACAGCTCTGCTTCATTTACAAGTTCTGACAGCCGACAGGGAGCGACTCCTCGACGGTTTCGCGCGGTTCCAAAAGATAAGCGCGCCGCGGTATCGGGAGTTGTTTGCTCGTCTCGCCCGCGAGGGACAACATCCGCGCGCGTTGTTTCTCACCTGCGCAGACTCGCGGGTCACTCCCGATCTGTTCACGGACAGTCAGCCCGGCGACCTGTTTCTCATCAAGAACGTCGGGAACATCGTGCCGCCTGCCGAGTCCGACTCGCACTCTGTCGGAGCTGCCATCGAATACGCTGTCCGTGTGTTGCGCGTGTCGGACATTGTGGTTTGCGGACATACGGGATGTGAAGCGATGCACGCGCTGATGGACGGCTTGCCGCCGGCGATGGCATTGCCGCATCTGCGTCAATGGCTCAACCAAGGCGCGTAGCTGCTTGACCGCGTCCCGTCCACGGTCGCCGACCGGTTGACCGCGCTTGCGGAAGAAAATGTTAGGCTTGCGCTGCGGAACCTTGCCGCCTATCCCGTCGTGGCTGAGCGTCTGAACGCTGGTGCGCTCCGTCTCCACGGTTGGATGTTCTGCATCGCCACGATGACAATGAACGTGCTGGACACAGCCACGGGACGATTCCATTACTTGTTTGACGAAAATGAAACGGGCTAACCGCCTGATGTAATTTTCGCTCTTGGTAAGGGCTCGTTAAACTCGGTCACCCACGCAAGGCATCCAAAGTTTGGCGTTGCATGGGACAAGGTGTGCTCGTATATCTCTGCGCCAGTTTATGGAGAGAATCGTCTCAAGCAAGTCTGCTGATTGGGGAAAACTCAACCCACCGCTGGCGGTCGCGGAACTCCTCGCGAGTGCTCCGCGCGTGATTGTGCCGGCCACCTTGGGAGATTTGGTGGACTTTGCTGTCGGCGGGCCGGGCAGCCAGTCGTTTGAGGTGGCCTATGACGTGCCCGGCGGGGGTCCCGTGGTCGAAGCGGTTGTGGCCCGCGTGCGCAATGGCGTTTCGGCCAACTACACCGAGCCGTACATGCGCCGGCGCGACCCGGATTGCATGACCATTGCCGACGACCAGCCCACCGACAAACCGACCTTCGCGGCGCGGTTTGGCTACGAGTTCAGCAGGCTGCGCGCAGAGACGTTCGCATGGCTCAAGCAACAAGAACTAGCCACCTATGGTTTCCATGCCGGCGGCAAACATCTCGGCACGGACGCAATGGTGATTGCGCCGGCCAATGCCGGGTTTTTCGCGTTCGGGTTGGCGTTGTTGCAGGAGTTCATCCCGTTGGCGGAGGTTCCGGCCGACTTCGCGCCGCGCCTGATCATTTATGTCGCGCCGCCGTTCCGTCACACTCATTTCGGCGGCCGGCAGATGGTCGTCCACGCGCGGACGGACGGGTTGCATGAGATTTTTTCGTACAATCTTTATCCCGGCCCGAGCGCGAAGAAGGGCGTGTATGGCGCGCTGATCACGCGGGCGGAACGCGAAGGCTGGGTCGTGGCGCATTGCTCGACCGTGCAGGTGGTGACGCCTTACGACAACGTGTTGACGTTAATGCACGAGGGCGCCAGCGGCGGCGGGAAAAGCGAGATGCTGGAACTGGCGCACCGCGAGCCCGATGGCCGGTTGTTGCTCGGACGCAACTTGATTACGGGCGAGGAACGCTACCTGCAAATCCCACGGATGTGCGAACTGCATCCGGTCACTGACGACATGGCATTGTGTCATCCGCAGTTGCAGACCGGGGACGGTTATCTGCGCGTGACCGACGCCGAGACCGGCTGGTTCGTGCGCGTCAATCACATTGACCGCTACGGCGTGGATCCGCATTTGGAAGCGCTGACGGCATTGCCGCCGCGGCCGTTGTTGTTCCTGAACATTGACGCCGTGCCCGGCAGCCGGGCGTTGATTTGGGAACACACGCAGGACGCGCCCGGCCAGCCCTGCCCCAACCCGCGCGTGATTCTGCCGCGCCAGATCGTGCCCGGCATCGTCAACGAGCCGGTGGCCGTGGACGTGCGCAGCCTCGGTGTCCGCACCCCGCCCTGCACGCGGGAACGCCCAACCTACGGCATCCTCGGTTTGTTCCATATCTTGCCGCCGGCGCTGGCGTGGTTGTGGCGGCTGGTCGCGCCGCGCGGCCATGCCAATCCGAGCATCGTCGAAACCGAAGGCATGAGCAGCGAAGGCGTCGGCTCGTATTGGCCGTTCGCTACCGGTCGCAAAGTGACGCAGGCCAACCTGTTGCTCGACCAGATTCTCGCCACGCCGAAGACCACCTTTATCCTCTGTCCCAACCAACATGTGGGCGCGTGGCAGACCGGGTTCATGCCGCAATGGATCGCCCGCGAATATCTTGCCCGGCGCGGTCATGCGCCTTTCAAGGCGGGACAGCTCCAGCCGGCGCGATGCCCCTTACTCGGCTACGCGCTGCTGAACCTCACCGTCGAGGGCACACCGATTACGCGCTGGTTTTTGCAGGTGGACTTGCAGCCCGAAGTCGGCGAGGAAGCCTACGACAAAGGGGCGGCGATGCTGACGAAGTTCTTCCACAAACACCTCCGCGAGTTCCTCGAACCCGATCTCCACCCGCGTGGCCGGCAGATCATTGAGTGCTGTTTGCAGGCTGGCACGTTGGCCGACTATGAGTCACTTACCCGCTAACCGCCCTGCGGTGTTTCTCGACCGCGACGGCACCTTGATTGAAGATCGCGGCTGGCTGCGCGGCCCGGACGATGTGGTGTTTTACCCGCAGACCATCCCGGCGTTGCGGGACTTGGCAACAAATTTTGCGCTATTCATTGTTACCAACCAATGCGGCGTCGCTGACGGCTTCCTGCACAAGGAAGAGGTCGCACGCGTCAACGCGCACGTGGTTGCCACCCTCGGCGCGGCCGGGATACCGATTGTGGGCGTGTATTGCTGCCCGCACCGGCGTGACGAGAATTGCGCCTGCATCAAACCGAAGCCCTATTTTCTGGAGAAAGCCGCTCGTGAACACGGCATTGATCTGGCGCGCTCGTTCGTCATCGGCGATCACCCGCACGACGTCGAACTGGCCGTCAACGCCGGCGCGCAAGGCATTTACGTGCTGACCGGCCACGGCGTGAAACATCGCGCCGAACTTGACGCGCGCGCTATCGTGGTGGCTGATATCGCCGCGGCGGTGGAACACATTCGGTTTTGGTTTACACGGGCAGCCGAATCCGGTAGAGCACACCGTCAACCAACAACCGTGGAGAAATAAATCATGCTCGGATGCAATGTCGGTACACTGTTCAAGGTCACTGTCGCCGGTGGATCTTACCAAGAAACATTGGTCACGCATCTCCAAGGCGTGCCGCCCGGCTATCTCATCACCGAGGAGGAAATTTAGCGGGACCTGCTTTTGCGCAAGCCCGGACAGGGCGAACTGACCTCGCCCCGGCGCGAGCCGGATGTGCCCGTGATCGTCACCGGGCAAAACTGCGACGACACGATGACCGGCTTCCACAACGCCTACTACACCAACGGCACGCCGGTCACGATTCTGATTCCGAATCTGGACCGGCACGCCGAACACATCATTGCGTACCGGGACACCAACCGGACGCCGCGGCCCGGTCATGCCTCGTACGCGAGCTACGTGAAGTACGGTCCGTGGGATGACGCCATCGGCGCCGGGTTTTTCAGCGGCCGGTACACGGCAACGATCGTCGCCGCCGGCGCGGTGGCGAAACGGATTCTGAAAGACCACGGCATCGAGGTGACCGGCTACATCAAAGAAGCGGCGGGCGTGCGGCTCGCCGACATGCCAATTGAGAAGATTCGTCCGAAGGTCGCGGCGTACAAGGAAATGCGGTGGAAACACGACCCGGTGTACGAGTGGGTGTTCACGTCGGGCCGGTTCAAGCCGGGGATGCGGATGTTGCAGAAGATGGCGGTGCTCGCCGAGTTGGAGCAGGAAGTGCCGGAGATGTACAAGAAGATGATTCATTGGGACGAAGACGCGATCCGCAAGGAGTACGGCATCCATCCGAAGTTGAACTGCCCCGACCTCGCCACCGCCGACGCGATGTACGAGCGGATTCTGCAGATCGCCCAACAGGGCGACTCCAGCGGCGGCGTGGTGGAAGTCGTCGCCACCGGTGTGCCGTGCGGGTTGGGCGAGCCGGTGTTCAACAAACTGGAGGCGGAACTGGGCCGGATGCTCGGCATCGGCGCGGTCAAGGCCGTCGAATCCGGCGCCGGGCTGGCCGTGAAAGACATGACCGGCAGCCAGAACAACGATCAGATTTCCGTCAAGAATGGCCGGGTCGTTTTTACTTCCAACAACGCCGGTGGGATTACCGGTGGACTGGCGACGGGCCAGAACATCGTTGTGCGGCTCGCCGTCAAGCCGACCCCGACCATTGCCAAGCCGCAGCACACGATTGACAAGGTTTCGTTGGAGAACAAAGAGCTTGCGGCGGTCACGCGCCGGGATCCGACGATTGTGCCGCGGGTCTGGCCGGTGGCCGAAGCATTCACGGCGATAATTCTGCTGGACCATTACATGCAACATCGAGCGTTCCAAGCCATGATGCCGCAAAAGTAGTGGCGAGTCATTCGGACTGCCTGCTGTTGAATTTGTTGCACCCGGCTTACAGGCTCTCGCCGACTTTGCAATCAAGCCCTCGTACGACAGCATAGACCCGCCCGTTATCGGATCAACTCAAGCGACACTATGCACTCGCTTGTTAGCGGTCAATCTTACGAAAAACTAATGGCGCGCGAACTTTGTCACGCGGCCTTGACACGCGGGGCTTTCAACGTGAGCGCCAGCGCGGCGGCGACCAAACAGGCCACTCCGGCCGGGATGAACGCCCACATCCACGCTTTCGCGTCGCCCATCATGCCGCCGAGCACGGGACCGACCACGCCGCCGACGCCGTACGAGAGAAACACCCACGGATAATTGGTGCCGACGGTCTTGTTGCCAAAGTAGTCGGCCGTGGCTGCCGGAAACAGGGCGAAGTTGCCGCCGAAGTTGAATCCGATGACCGCCGCGCCGAGGTACAATCCCCATTCGGTGCCGCCGATGAAGTAGAACAGAATCATCATCACACCTTGCAACGCGCACATCAGCACAATCGCATTCTTGCGGCCCAGCTTGTCGGAGAGCGACCCCCAGATGATGCGTCCCAAACCGTTCAGCAGCGCGTAGAACAATCCCATCGCCGTGCCGGTGATGACGATGGCGCGCGCTTTTTCCACGCCGTTGGCCATCAGCGCATCCGTGCCAAACAATTGGATGACGCCAATGACCATCAGTCCCGCCGTGGCGCCGACGAAGAACGAAAAGAACAGTGTCCAATACTGGGGCGTGGCAACCATTTCGCGCACGGTGAACTCGTGTTGTCCCGAACCCGCCGTTCCGGCAGGCGGAGGATTCCAACCCACAGGTTTCCAGCCGTCGGGCGGATTGACCATGACCAACGCGCCCAGCGTAACCAACACCGCAAAGAGGACGCCGTAGAGCATGAAGATTTGGCTCGTGGTCCAGCCCATTCCATACAGCCCGCTCCAGCCGGGGGTCAGGTCAATCGCGCCAAACTTGAACCCGCTGGTCAGCTTGATCCAAATCAGCGCCCCGAAACCGAAGCCAGCGACCGCCAGTCCGGTGATCAATCCTTTCTTGTCGGGGAACCACTTCACCAATGCCGCGATGGGACACACGTACGCCAAGCCGATCCCCGCGCCACCGAGCAGACCGACGCCGAGCAGGATGCCCCAAAAACTGGGGCCGGCCAGTCCGCCCAGCAGATAGCCAAGACCCAACAGCAGGCCGCCGGTAATCGCCACAACGCGCGGCCCGACTTTCTTCTGCCAGTTGCCGGCCACCAACGCCATCACCACGGCAAACGACAACAGGCCGATGGAGAAGATGATCTGCGTCTGCGTTTTCGTGAACTTGAACAACCCGTCGGCCGCCGTCAACTTGCCCGTGAACGCCGACCACGCATAGATGGCCCCCAGGCACAACTGAATCAGAATGCCCCCGACCACGACCCACCAACGATTCATCACCTTGTTCTCCGACATGCTTGCAGTCTCCTAAAGGGAAGACGCCGGGCGCGCACGAATGCGCCCGGCGTGGTTCCGATGGTTGATTGTTACAGGCGGTTCTTGACGAGCACTTCGACGACATGCGGGTCGGCCAACGTCGTCGTGTCGCCAATTTGGTCCACGGCGTTCTCGGCGATCTTGCGCAGGATGCGGCGCATGATCTTGCCCGACCGGGTCTTCGGCAGCGCGGGCGCGAATTGAATCTTGTCCGGCACGGCGATCGGCCCGATCTCTTTGCGCACATGTTGCGCCAGTTCCTTGCGTAGCTCGTCGCTCTCCTGCACGCCATCGCGCAACGTCACGAAGGCGTAGAGTCCCTGGCCTTTGATCTCGTGCGGCATCGGCGCCACGGCGGCCTCGGCCACCTTCGGATGGCTCACGAGCGCGCTCTCGACCTCGGCGGTGCCAATGCGGTGGCCGGAGACGTTTACCACGTCATCAATGCGGCCCATCAGCCAGTAATCGCCATCGGGGTCCACCCGGCAGCCGTCGCCGGTGAAATACAGGTTCTTGTACATCGTGAAGTAGGTGTCAATGAACCGGTCGTGGTCGCCCCAGGTGGTGCGCATCATGCCCGGCCAGGGTTTCTTGATGCAGAGCTTGCCGCCCTCGTTGGGCGCGCATTCGGTGCCGTCGTCGCGCAGCACGACCGGCTCGACACCGAAGAAGGGACGGCAGGCGCTGCCGGGTTTGAGGACGTGTGCGCCGGGCAGCGGGGTGATGAGGATGCCGCCGGTTTCGGTTTGCCACCAGGTGTCCACGATCGGGATGCGTTCCTTGCCGATCATCTTGTAGTACCAGATCCATGCTTCGGGATTGATTGGTTCGCCGACAGTGCCCAGCACACGCAATGAGCTGAGGTCGTATTTCAAGGGCCATTCATCGCCGAGTCGGATCAAGGCGCGGATGGCCGTCGGCGCGGTGTAGAAGACGGTGCATTTGAATTTTTGGACAACGTGCCAGAAGCGGCCGGGGTCGGGGTAGGTCGGCACGCCTTCGAACATGACGCTGGTTGCAGCGTTACAGAGTGGGCCATAGACGATGTAGCTGTGACCGGTCACCCAGCCGATGTCGGCGGTGCACCAGTAGATGTCGTCATCGTGGATGTCAAAGATGTATTTGTGAGAGATGGCCACATGCAACAAGTAACCGGCGGTGGTGTGGACGACGCCTTTCGGTTTGCCGGTGGAGCCGGAGGTGTAAAGGATGAACAGCGGATCTTCCGCATTCATCACTTCCGGCGGACATTTCGCAGTCGCCTTTGCCATTTCCTCGTGCCACCAGACGTCACGGCCCGCTTTCATCGGGCAAGGTTCCTCGTTGCGCTTGACGACAATAACCTTCTCGATGCAACCGGCTTTCTGGCACGCTTCATCGGCGATTTCCTTCAGCTTGATGTGCTTGCCGGCGCGCAAGGACACGTTGGAGGTGATGAGAAGTTTGCAGGTGGAATCGGTGATTCGGCTGGCCAGCGATTCGGCGCTGAAGCCGCCGAAGACCACCGAATGAATCGCCCCGATCCGGGCACAGGCGAGCATGGCGATCGGCAACTCCGGAATCATGGGCAGGTAAATCGAGACACGGTCGCCCTTCTTGACCCCGTGGGCTTTGAGCACGTTGGCGAACTTGCAGACCTCGGCGTGCAATTGCCGGTAGGTGATCTTCCGCACGTCGTTTTCCGGCTCGCCCTGCCAGAGCAACGCCACCTTGTCGGCGTTCTTGGTTTTCAAGTGGCGGTCGAGGCAGTTGACCGACACGTTGAGTTCGCCGTCTTCAAACCAGGTGTGTTTGATGATGCGGGCGTCGGTGTTCCAAGTGTACTTGCGCGCGACGGTGGGTTTCTTGAACCACCGAAGCTCGTTGCATTGCTCCAACCAGAACCCGTCGGGATCCTGAACGGAGCGTTCGTACATTTCTTTGTATTGCGCCGCATTGATATGGGCGCGCTTGACGACTTCAGCAGATGGCGGAAACGTTCGGTTTTCCGTCAACAGCGAAGCAGTGGATATAGTTTGTGGTTGTTGGCTCATGGTTGTTTTCTCCTGATGCTACCCGCGTGTTCGTGGGCGGTAAAGCACGCGCCATATGCCAAATTCGCTGCGCGGTGTCAAGAACCCTCACAGAAATTTCTGACGCCCTTGGCTTGACATGGACTTTGACCTGCGCCTATATAGCGTGCGCCTCATTGCAAACCAACAAAGAACGATCGCAATGCTTGAACCTTTATTTTATCCGCAAACGATCGCCGTCATCGGCGCCTCGCGCGAGCCGGGCAAGGTCGGCCATGAAGTCGTCGCCAATCTCCTAAACGGTGGCTTCGCGGGCCGGGTGGTCCCCATCAACCCCAAAGCCACCGAAGTGCTCGGCCTGCAATGTTACCCCAACCTCAAGTCCTACGGCGGCACGGTGGACTTGGCTGTTGTTGTCGTCCCCACGCCCGTTGTCCAAACCGCCGTCCGGGGTGCGTTGGAGGCGGGTGCCAAGGCCGTGGTCGTGATCACCGCCGGGTTCAAAGAAGTCGGTCCGCAAGGGGCCGCGCTGGAGCAGGAGCTAGCCGAACGGTGCCGCGCCGGTGGGGCGCGATTGATGGGGCCGAATTGCATTGGGCTGATCAACACCGAGAACAAGATGAACGCCACCTTCGCCCCGCAAATGCCGCCGCCGGGCAAGATTTCCGTCATCTCCCAATCGGGCGCGTTGTGCGTAGCGATCCTCGACATGGCCGTGCATCGAAAAATGGGGCTGGCCAAGGTGGTGAGTTTCGGCAACAAGGCCGACCTGAACGAAGTGGACCTGCTGGAGGCGCTCACCAGCGACAAACAAACCGCTGTCATCGCCGGCTACTTGGAAAGCATTACCGAGGGCGATGAGTTTCTGCGCACCGCCGAGCAGGCGGCCAACGTCAAGCCGGTGGTCATCCTGAAAGTCGGCGTCACACAGGCCGGTGCCAAGGCGGCTTCTTCGCACACCGGCAGCCTGGCGGGTGCTGACATGGCTTACGGCGCCGCCTTCAAACGCAGCGGCGTCATCCGCGCGGAGAACTTTGAATCCTTGTTCGATTACGCACTGGCCTTTGCCATGCAGCCGTTGCCCGCCGGCGAACGGCTGGCCATCATCACCAACGCCGGCGGTCCCGGCATCATGGCCAGCGACGCCGCAGAACTGGCCGGGCTGAAGATTCTCCCTCCTGCTCCCGAAACGCAGCAGAAACTGCGCACCTGCCTGCCGGCCACGGCCGCGGTGGGCAACCCTGTGGATGTCATCGGCGATGCCGACCCGCAGCGATATGCGCAGGCATTTGAAATCGTGCAGGAAGACCCCAATGTGGACGCCATCATCGTGGTCGTCACTCCCCAGAACATGACGCAACCGCTGGCACTCGCCGAAAAATTGGCCCAGGCCCACCGGGGAAAGAAACCCTTGTTGGCCGCCTTCCTTGGCGGCAAGGAAATGGTGGCCGCCCATGCGCGTCTGATGGAGTTGAACATCCCGAACTATCCGTCCCCGGAACGCGCCGTCGGCGCGTTGCGAGCCTTGTGCGATTATGCCGCGTGGAGAAACCGGCCGCCGCGTGTGGTGGCCCGATTCCCCGTGAACCGGCGCCGCGTGGACCGCGTGATCGCATGGCACGGTCGCATGGGGATCAACCAGGTCGGCGAGGTGGAAGCAAAAGAAATCCTTCGAGCCTACGACTTCAACATTCTACCGGGCGCTCTGGCGGAGACTTCCGATCAGGCGGTGGAGATTGCCGAGCGGATCGGCTATCCGGTGGTGCTGAAAATCTCCTCCCCCGACATCATCCACAAGTCCGATTTCGGCGGAGTGCGAATCAACCTCGCCAACGCCGAACAGGTGCGCGACGCTTTTGACCTGATGATGCTGCGCGTGCAACGGCGCGCCCCGAAAGCGCGGATTCGCGGCGGCTACATCGAAAAGATGGGCGCGCGCGGCCGCGAAGTCATCCTCGGGATGACCCGCGACCCGCAATTCGGACCGATGCTCATGTTCGGTCTGGGCGGCATTTTCGTCGAGGTCATGAAAGACGTGACCTTTTACCTCGCACCCATCACCGCCGAAGAAGCCATGCAAATGTTGAAGAGCACGCGCAGCTATGCCTTGTTGCAGGGCGCGCGCGGTCAGTCGCCCGTGGACATGGACGCCATTGCCGTCTCCCTGCAACGCATCAGCCAACTGGTCACCGATTACCCGCAAATCGCAGAACTCGACATCAACCCCTTCATCGTCGGCGAGCTTGGTACGGAACCTTATGTGGCCGACGCCCGCATCACCTTGAGCCACCCCTCGATCCCCTACCCGGAGAAGCATGAGCGCCACTAAACAACCGTCCTACGATCCCGACTGGAAACAAAAATACGCCAGCATGATCACCACCGCCGAGGAGGCGGTGAAGAAACTCCGACCCGGCCACCGCGTCTTCATCGGCACCGGTTGCGCCGTGCCCACCACACTGGTCAACGCGTTCACACGACGCGGCCCCGAATTGACCGACACCGAGGTCGTGCATTTGCTGACCTTCGGCGAAGCCCCTTACACCACGCAGGAAATGCAGCGGTACTTCCGCGTCAACAGCTTCTTCATCTCCCACAACGTCCGCGAAGTCATCCAGCAGGGACTCGGCGATTACACCCCCATTCACCTTTCCGATATCCCGCGCCTGTTCAAGTCCGGCCGATTGCCGTTGGACGCCGCCCTGATTCAGGTCACCCCGCCGGACCTCAATGGCATGTGCTCGCTCGGCGTTTCCGTGGACATCGTCAAAAGCGCCGCCGAAAACGCTTCGCTGGTCATCGCCGAGGTCAATCCCAACATGCCCCGCACACTGGGCAATTCCTTCCTGCATGTCTATGACATGGACCTCCTCGTGCCGGTGGAGACCCCCGTGATCGAGATCGCGCCGCTGGAGCCGACAGAAGAAACCCGCCAGATCGCCGAACACATCGCAGCTCTCATCGAAGACGGCTCCACCATCGAGTTCGGCATCGGACGCATTCCGCAGGCGCTGATGAAACTGCTCACCCACAAACGCGACCTCGGCATCCACACCGAAATGCTCACCGACGGCATCGTGGACCTCATCGAGTCCGGCGCCGTCACCGGCGCCCGCAAAAAAATTGACCGCGGCAAAATCGTCGCCAGCTTCTGCCTCGGCACCCGACGGCTGTACGACTACATTGACGGCAACCCCATGTTCGCCTTTCACCCGACCGAATACGTCAACGACCCGACCATCATCAGCCAGCAACCCAAAATGGTCGCCATCAACACGGCGCTGGAAATTGACCTCACCGGCCAGGTCTGCGCCGACTCCCTCGGCGAAAAATTCTACTCCGGCGTCGGAGGACAAGTGGACTTCAACCGCGGCGCGGGCAAATCCTCCGGTGGCCGCGCCATCATCGCCCTGCCCTCCACCGCCCACAACGGCACCGTCTCCCGCATCGTGACCCGCCTCACCCCAGGCGCCGGTGTGGTTACCACACGGGCGGGCGTGCACTACGTAGTGACCGAACACGGCGTCGCCTACCTCCACGGCAAAAGCGTTCAAGAACGCGCCCTCGCCCTGATCAGCATTGCGGATCCAAAGTTCCGCGGCCAGCTTCTGCGCGAAGCCATCCAATCGAAATACCTCCCGGCCGATCTCTTGGACAAGGAAAACAAACTCGCCGGCGGCCCGCGCGAACTGCGCACCACCATGTTGCTGAACGACGGCACCCAAATTTACTTCCGCCCCATCCACCCGACCGACGAGCCGCGGATGCGGACGCTGTTTTACAATTTGTCCCAGGAAACAATCTACTACCGGTTCATGCAGCACATCCAGACCATCCCGCGCAAGCAAATCCTCGACATGACCTACATTGACCCGCGCACCGAAGTGGCGATCGTGGCAACCGTCCCCGAAGCCTACGGCGAAGACATCATCGCTGTCGGCCGATATTACCTCGATGTGAAAACGAACCGGGCCGAAGTGGCCTTCGTCGTGCAGGACAAATGGCAACGCAAAGGCATCGGCACGTTCATGCTCAATCATCTCATCAAAATCGCCCGCCGAAACGGTATCAGCGGATTCACTGCCGAAGTGTTGCGCGCCAACCGCGCCATGCAGACCGTATTCAACCGCGCCAACTGCAAAGTCCGCAGCCAGCTCCTCGACGACGTCTATCATTACGAACTGACCTTCGAATGACCGCCACCTTGATTCTTCCCGCTGCGCAACCATTCTCCACTGGTTTCCAGCGTCACACAATACTGAGACGATCGTCTCAGAATTGTGTACAATCGTGAAACGGCCTTTTCGCAACGAAGCCGCGAAACGCAGCTGGTTGATACGCCCGAAAACCAAGCCGCTGGCACGAAGCAGACGCAGGCCAAAGCCTGCGCACGTGCAGTCTCCGTTCCCTGCGAGCCAATGCGCCCCGCTCAAACTGAGCACGTGGCGGAAATGCGCTTCTCCTCGAGAGGAACTCGCCAGTATCCCGAAGAAAATCTTATGAATCTCTTCCAAATTCCACGCACGAAGTCCAACGGCTACATGGGCACAGAAACAATGCCTCCAAGAATGTCAGTGCAATGGCTCTCCTCCAAGCGATCGGGCTTGAAGTAACGATCAGGAATCGTGCTACCGCTCGATTCCCTCCTCCGTCTCGCAACCAATTTCCCTTGATTTCTGCCCTTCCCGCGAGAAGCGAAGGCGTACACAAACTCGAGACGATCGTCTCAAAAAAGTGGACGGTTGGCCGCTGCCGCCGGAGAAGGGGCTTCACCCCCCGTGCAAGGGTTTGCATGAGCACTTGGATTTACCGTGGAGCTGTGCTAGGCGTAGTGAACGGTCTTACCATTTTATGAATACCACGGCTCTGTTTGTCTATTCGCCTGAACTGGCGGCATTGAGTTATCCTCCCGATTGCCCGTTCAACACCAGTCGCGCCGCGCGCACTCGCCAGCGGCTGATCGCCCTGGGGTTGTTCCCCCAAGAAGTCGCTCCACGGGTCGCCTCACGCACAGAACTGGAAAAATTCCACACGCCCCGCTACCTCGATGAACTCCAACGCGCTGCCGCCGGGGATTTGCGGGTGGAAGGATTGCACATGGGGCTTGGCACGCCGGAAACGCCGGTGTTCCGCGACCTTTGGAAATATGCCGTGGGCGCCGCCGGGGCGTCGTTGACGGCGGCGGAATTGATCCTTGCTGGTCAAGCGCGCGCGGTATTCACTCCGTGGGGTGGCTTCCATCATGCCATGCCGGAGAAAGCAGCCGGGTTCTGCTACATCAACGATGTGGTGCTCGCCTGCATGGCGCTGGCGGATGCCGGCCAGCGTGTGGTTTGTGTCGATCTCGACGCCCATCATGGCGACGGCACCCAATTGGCCTTCTACCGACGGCGGGATGTCCTGACGATCTCGTTGCACGAATCTGGGAAAACGCTTTTCCCGTGGAGCGGTTTCGAGGAGGAAATCGGCGAAGGTCCGGGTCTCGGCTATAACGTCAACATCCCCCTGCCAGCGGGTACATACGATGAGGCGTATCGGCTGGCTTTCGACCAGGTGGCGGCTCCGCTGCTGCAGGCGTATCAACCCACTGTGATCGTGTTAGAACTGGGCATGGACGTGTTGGCGGGCGATCCGCTGACGCACCTGCGCCTGACCAACAACGTTGTGGTGGACATTCTCCAAGACCTGATGCGGTTCAACGTCCCGTTACTGGTAACGGGCGGTGGCGGTTATCATGTTGAGAATACCGTGCGGGGCTGGACGCTGGCGTGGAAAACGCTTCAGGCCGATACCGAGCAGGATCTGAGTATCGGCATGGGAGGCGTGATGCTGGCAAGCAGCGAATGGCTCGGCGGCCTGCGAGACCGCACGCTGCCGGTCAGCCCCGAACAACGCGCCGTCGTCGAACCGGTTGTCCGCGAGACCATCGCCAAGCTCAAGCGACTGGTTTTCCCCTTGCACAACCTGCCGGTGGAATCGTCGGTTGGAACGCGGCTTTGACCGTGGGGCGTGTCAGGAAGATCAGCAGCAAGATGGGATAAATCAGCCCGAAACAGCTTCCAAACACACCACCGATCATTCCGCCGATTCCTGCCGCAGCCTGCGGACCGCCGGACTCGGAGAGCTTGCGAGCGTAGGGTATCATTACCGACAGGTTCATCGCCTGGCCCAATACGCACGCCGCGATACCGTAGATCGCGCAAATGATGGAGGTGACGCGCGCCCACGGCTTCAGATTCAGCAGCCCAACACCGGCTGCCAAGAGTATGCCACTGACAACAAAGCTGAGGCTGCCGCTCACAATCGTCCACGCAAGATACAAACGATTCTCGCGCATGGCCTCCAACACGGGATTGCCCTGCGTCGGCAACAAGAACATGGCCGCCAAACTGATTGGCGTGCAGAGCAGCCCCAGCGCGCCAAAGACGATGTTGAGAATCCCAAACACGGTTACCGAAGTGGGTCGTTGCGGCATCGGAACACTCCTTTCTTTCAGTTGGAGTCATTGTCTCATTTGGCCGCGCCGTTACAAGCACAAAACTGGCCTTGACCGTTGTGGGTGGATTCGTAGAATCGCGCGCAACCTCAAGGATCATCATGCTTATCGGAATGGATTTCGGCGGAACGAAGAAGGTGGATGGTGTCATTGACCCTTCCCGTCCACAACCACTCATGCTGTCTCGGCGCTACAAAACCAAGAACATGACCTCCAACGCCGAACTGCTGGAGGAAACCCGAAAGTCGCTGCGGGAATTCGGCGCCACACCAGAGAATTGCGTCATCGGCATCTCCGCCGCGGGCGCAATTGATCGGGAGAAACTTTGCATTTTGCACTCGCCGAACACGAAGATCCCGCCGCCGATAGATTTTGCCGCGCAATTGCAGAAGGACGGTTACCGCGTCACGCTTGGCAACGACCTTGCGATGGCCGCTTATGGCGTCGGCAAACTCAACGGCACTGGCAACGCAGTGGTCATCACATTTTCCAGCGGTCTCAATACCGGTGTGATGGTGGGCGGCCGGCTTCTGGAAGCTGAAACAGGTCACGTCGAGTATCCGTATGCCTCCGACTGGCCGTGGAAAACGCCACCCACCTGCAATTGTCCCGGCCATCCGGCGAAAAGATGCGTCGAGGCTTTTGCTTCGGGCAACGGAGCCGGCCGGATGTTTCGGGCTGCCTTTCTCGAAGGCCAGGTGCCTCCCGACCATCTCGTGTTCCAACATCTCATCCAAAAAATGAACGACGAGCAGACCGACGGCGCGCCGTTCATGCTGGAAGATTTGCAACGGCCCGGACGCCGCGACAAGATTCTCGAGCAGTTGTCGTCCGAATTCATTTATGCCGCGCACACACAAAAGCCCGACGACATCACCAACTGCATCCGCGCCATTCAAGAGCGCGCCATCGCTCATGTCTTGAAGGACACGGTGCTGCACTATGGCCGGCAGAAGATCACGCTCATCGGGGGGCTGACGCACTGGTGGAATCTGCTGTTTGTTCCGGCGATTGAGCGTGCGCAGCGGGAAGGCTCCGACATTCTCCAAATGCCCCCGGTCGAGAAGTGTCCCTACCCCGAACCGTGTCTGGTTGGCGCCGCCCTTTACGCGCAGGACAAATTCAACCTCGCCGGTTGAAGCGCCTCAGACCTGTTTGACCTCGTGGACGAGGGCGGCGAGCGTTTTGGCGGCGTCACCGAACAACATGCTGGTCTTCGGGTTGTAGAACAGCTCGTTGTCAATGCCGGCAAAACCGGGGTTGAGACTACGCTTCATGAAAATGACCTGCCGCGCCTTGTCCACGTCGAGAATGGGCATTCCGTAAAGCGGGCTGCTCGGCGTGTTGCGGGCGGCGGGATTGACCACGTCGTTGGCGCCGACCACGACCACCACATCCGTGCGTTCAAATTGGGGATTGATCACGTCCATGTCCAGCAGTTTGTCGTAAGCAACGTTGGCTTCGGCCAGTAACACGTTCATGTGACCGGGCATTCGTCCCGCCACGGGATGAATTCCGTAAGTGACCTTGACGCCGCGTTGTTCCAGCAAATCGCCCAGTTCGCGCAGGACATGTTGTGCCTGCGCCACGGCAAGCCCATAACCGGGAACAAATGCCACCGACTCCGCATAGGCCAATAGAGCAGCGGCGTCTTCGGGTGTAATTGGGCGCACGGTTCCCTTGACCGCCGCCGCCGAGCCGCCGGCGGTCGCCGTGGCGCCGAAGCCACCAAACAGGACATTGGCCAGCGACCGGTTCATGGCCTTGCACATGATCTGCGTCAGGATGATGCCCGAAGCGCCGACAAGCGCGCCGGTGATGATCAAGCCGTGATTGTGGATGATGAATCCTGTGGTGGCTGCGGCGAGACCGGAATAGGAGTTCAGCAGGCAAATCACCACCGGCATGTCCGCGCCCCCGATGGGAATGACCAGCAACACGCCGAGCGCCAGCGCCAGAAGGTTCAGCGCCCCAAAGGCGTGCGGATTCACCGCCTGCTTCGTCAGGTAGATCGCCAAACCCAAACAGGCCAGCAACAGCGCCGCGTTGAGCAGATGCTGTCCCTTGAACAAGATGGGGCGACCGCTGATAACCTCCTGCAACTTCCCCGCCGCCACCACGCTGCCGCTGAAGGTGACAGCGCCAATGATCGTACTGGCATAGATGCTGACCGCCACATCCGTCGGGAACGGACAACTCGGCAACGCCAGCCGGTGCCATTCACCTGCCGAAACGAGCAGCGACGCCAATCCGCCAAAACCATTGAGGATGGCCACCATTTGTGGCATCGTCGTCATCTTGACAGCGCGAGCGGCCCAAGCGCCCAACGCGCCGCCCACGACCACGCCCGCAAGAATCCCCCAGAGACTCAAAATGTGTTGGTCAAACAACGTCACCAGAATCGCGATCAACATTCCGACCGCCGAGATCGCGTTGCCTTGGCGCGCCGTGGACGGGCTGGCCATCCATTTCAAGCCGACGATAAACAGAATCGCGGCTGCGAGGTATGCGAAATCCATCAGGGCGGTCTTCATTTCGCTTTACCGCCCTCCTTCGTCTTGAACATCTGCAACATCCGGTCGGTCACAAGGTAACCGCCGACCACGTTGAACATCGCGAAGATCACGGCGAGGAATCCCAGGACCGCCGCCAACTTCGTGGCGCCCCAGCCGGAGACGATCATTGCGCCGATGATGGTGATGCCGGAAATCGCATTCGACCCCGACATCAGCGGCGTGTGTAACAGCGTCGGCACCTTCTTGATCACTTCGACGCCGATAATCATCGCCAGCACGAAGATCACGATTTGCGTCACCAGCGTTTCACTCATTTTGCCATCACCTTTCCGTCGTGGGTTATGCAAGCGCCCTTCACAATTTCATCGTTGAAGTCCAACTTCAGTTGGCCATCCTTGACCAGCACTTTCAGCAGCTCGGTAATGTTGCGGGCATACATCTGGCTGGCATGAACCGGCACCGTGGAGGCCAACTGGATCGGGCCGCAAATCGTCACCCCGTGTTCCACCACCGTTTCACCGGGCCGGGTCAACTCGCAGTTGCCGCCTGCCTCCGCTGCCAAATCCACAATCACGCTGCCGGGTCGCATGGCGGCGACGGTTTCTTTCGTGATCAAACGTGGCGCCGGCCGACCGGGCACCAAGGCGGCCGTGATGACCACGTCAAAATCCTTCGTTCGCGCCGCCAGTGCCTCTTGCTGTTTTTTCTTCGCTTCCGCAGAGAGTTCCCGCGCATATCCGCCCGCGCCCTCGGCATCCTTGACGCCGATGTCGAACTCCAGAAACTTCGCGCCGAGGCTTTCGACCTGTTCTTTGACCGCGGCGCGCACGTCGTAACCCCACACCACCGCTCCCAGCCGCCGTGCCGTGGCGATGGCCTGCAACCCTGCCACGCCGGCGCCGAGCACCAACACCTGCGCAGGTCGAATCGTGCCGGCGGCCGTGGTCAACATGGGGAAAAACTTCGGGAGCGCCTCTGCCGCCAGAATCACCGCCTTGTAACCGGCCACGGCAGCCTGCGAAGAGAGCGCATCCATGCTTTGGGCGCGGCTGATCCGCGGCACGGCGTCCATCGCAAACACCGTCACCTTTCGGGCGGCCAGTTGTTGGACCAGCGCCGGGTTGGTGGCGGCGTAGAGGAAACTGATCAGAACGCTGCCTTCCCGCAGACGCTCCACCTCGGCGGGACTGGGTTTGTGGAACTTGGCGACGATGTCCGCTTCGGCAAACACATCCGAAACGATCCGCGCGCCTGCCTTCTGGTAATCGCCGTCGGCGAACCATGCGCCGTTGCCAGCGCCGGCTTCGACCCATACTTCCAACTTGGCTCTTACCAACGCGGCGACAGCGTCGGGCGTCAACGCTACCCGGCGTTCGCCGGGGCTGGTTTCTTTCGGTATGCCAACTTTCATGAACGCGAGTTTGATGGCTCCTGTTTTTGAAGTCGCGGACTATACGTATCGCTCCTTGTTCCGACAAGAACTTTATCAACGCCCGGCCGCGTTCAACGCGGAGCAGAACGACGCGGTGCCGTCGTGGATGCGAGAAAATGCTCGAAGAAGGCGTACAGGACGGCATTCGATTCCGGGTTGGGAGAATGGTCTTTGCGGTTGGTCATCGCCACGCGATTGCGGACGCCGAGCAACTGGTTGACGGCGATGGCATGATTGAGCGCGAGCCAACGTTGCGGCGGGTCCTCGCTGCCGCCGCTGACCAGAAACGGTCGCGGACAAATCAATGCGTGCAAGTCGGTGAGGTCGCGCCCATCTTGGATCAGTCGCGCGTAGGCGCCGGTGCGCGGGTTGTCAGCGGTGACCACACCCGGTTTTCGTTTCGGTTGCGACGGATCGAGTCCGAGGTACCACGGTTCCCAGTAGTTCACGCTTTTGCGTGTCTCGTCCCAAACGATGCCGGGGTCGCCGGTGACCACGCACGCGAACTTCTCCCACAACGCACCGGCGAACAAGGAGCGTTTTCCTCCGTAACTGTGGCCGACCACGCCGATGCGTTTCGGGTCCACCTGCGGCAGGTTGGCAAGCGCCTGCCAGCAGTTGGCGGCGACGTAGGCGTGGAACGACAACGGCTGACATTTTGCGTTCCCCAAATGGGGATTGCGCGCGTCGCCACCCGGCGTGCCGATGTTCAACGTCACAAACCCGCGTCGAGCCAGTTGCAGGCCGAAATCGCGTTCTGGTTTCCCCAAACCGATGCTGGTCTGCGGCTCATAGTAGAGCACCAACACGGCCGGAAAGGGTCCCGCCCCATCGGGCAGAAGCAGCCAAGCTTCCTCGTGTTGATCGGGCGCCAGCTCGATGCGGACTCGCCGCTGCAAAAAATTCTCGCGTCGTTCTTCCCTTAAGATCTCCAGCTTCGGGTGTTTCAACAACGGCGGCCACGGTCCCATGACCTCGTGCCAGTAGCGCAAAATCTCTGCGCGCCGTCGCGGCCAATCGGCCGCGCGCGTGACGCGGCTGCCGTCGTCAAAGAGCAGCGGGGAACGATAGTCGCCCAGTTTTCCCTCAAACTCCGGGGGCGGATGGAAATACGGAGCCAGAATCGCCGGCAGCGGCGGTTCCGCTCGCGCGATGTCCAGCGCCAGAAAACCGGCAAGAAACAGTGTCAGCAAAGTTCGTCGCATGATCTCCGGATTGGGGACGTCGGTGAATTGTGAGGCATTCATCATTTTCCGAAGGTCTCGCGGATGGCTTCAAGGTATTTCAGGCCGGTGGTCGCTTCGGGTTCAAGATAGCCGCCTTCCGTCCATTCGTTCCAGGCGTAAATCGTAACGATGCGCTGGCCTGGAGGAAGGGTCATGGCGCGGGTTTTAGCCTCGCACAGCGCGCGGCGAAATGCATCGGGTGTGTTGCCGACAAGCACGGGCGTATCAGGGTATCGCTTCCCGGTATGCGGTTGATCAGGACGCAGTCGCGGCGTGGGGTCCCAACCCATGGTGACATTGGGAAAGTGAGGCGTCCGGCCAGCGGCCCAGTGTTTGTCCCAGAACGCAAAGTAATCGCGGCACATGCTCGCGTAGTCGTGAGCGGGGAAACCGCTCAGCCGTATGGTGTGAACCCAGACGTAACTGGTGAGACTGTCCGCGCCGAGGTCGCGCGCGCAGGCGAAAGGATCGCTCATCTTGGACGGCTGCCAGTCAATCAGGTTGAGGTGAAGACCGCCGATTCCGGCGTCGCGCATTTTTGCGCGCAGGGAATCAAGCGCCGCCCGCGCTTCTGCGACGCCACCGAGCCCTTCGATGAACGTGCGCGGCTGGTAGAGGCTGAAGTAGCAACATCCATTGACGCGCCAGTAGGCGGGATCCTTGAAGTAACGGCTGACAAGTTGCTCGGCCACGCGGTCAAACACCTCCCGATGGACTGCGCCTTTGCGGAACGGCTTGGTGTTGACGTCGTGATTGGCCCACATCAACGCGAAGGGGAGACGATTTTTGTTGGGGGCCCGCAGATACCCTTCGTCGAGGGCACGTTCAAGATACGGCCCCTGTTCGTGGTAATACCAACAAAAGATAAATGCGCTCAGACCGTGGTCTGCCGCCGTCGCAATTTTCCGGACCATCACATCCGCATCGGCTTCGTCTTCGAGGCCCCAAAGCGGTCGCTTGGGTTGTTGATGCCCGTCGAAACGCGGTTTCGCTCGCATCAGGTTCGGCCATTCTCCGAAGTTCGTTGTGGTCTGTCCGCTTCGCCGATGCCAGTTGGGAAAATAGTAGGCCACAGCCCGCGGAGAATCCTCCGCGTGCGACGTCATCAAAAAGCCAAGGACGGAAACGAACCCGGCGAGCCATTTCCGACCGAAGCCGTTGTCCGGTTTCAGGGGCAGCATCGCAACTGTCATCGGGCGACTACTCGCGGAACAACTGCACCGCCTGCGCCTTCAACCAGGCGGCATCCACTTTCGGAATTCGATCATAGGTCAGCAACCCGTTGATCTCCGGTTCCACGTCGGTGGTCTGCGTGTACACGCCGCCGGCAATGCCCTGCCGCTTCAACTCGGCCAGCTTGGCAACCGACGTTCGGTAGCGTTCCAACCATTCGTCCTTGTTCTTCGGCAGACCGCCATAGCCCCAGTTCTTTGCCTTCGGATCCCACAAATGTCCCTCCACGGGAAACCCATGACCGCCGAATTCGCCCACCACTTTGATGTAACCCGCAAACCGCGGATCCTCTATCGGGAAGGTCGGGTGTGGATAGTTGTGATGATCGGCCACATCACCCACGGGCCAGAAATTGCCGCCGCTGGCGATGTTCACCAAGCGGGTCCGGTCGTAGGCGACCGCCATCTGGCCGATTTCCATCGTGCGATGTTGACCCCACGCCTCGTTGAAGGGCACCCACACCGCCACGCACGCCGTCGCACGCAGATTGTCCACCATGCGTTTGTATTCGGTAACCCACTGCGCATGGGCGTCGTCGGGCCAGATCGCGTCCACCGGGTTCGGGGCCAATCGCGTCCATTTCGGACTGCTGTCACCGGAACCTCGCGCTTTGCCGGTGCCGTTGCTGACCTGATCCTGCCACATCATCATCCCGATGCGGTCGCAGTGGTAATAATACCGGCGCGGCTCCACCTTGATATGTTTGCGGAGCATGTTGAATCCGGCCGATTTCAGAAACTCAATGTCGGAGCGCATCGCTGCATCCGAGGGCGGCGTCAACAGTCCGTCCGGCCACCAACCCTGATCCAGCGTCCCCCAGTGGAAAATCGGCTTCCCGTTCAACGTGAACCGCCAGTGACCGTTGGCGTCCTTCGACTTGCCATACGCGCGCAACGCCGTGTAGCTCGTCACCGTGTCCACCACACGACCACTCGCATCCAGCAACTCGACCTTCAGGTCATACAGATGCGGCGAGTCCGGCGACCACAGTTTCGGCTCTGGCAACTTGAGCGCGACAGGGCCTGCGCCGGTGGCGCTGGCCACTTTCCTGCCCTTGAATGAAGCCGTCACGCGCACCTTCGGAGTGTCCGCGCTGCCGGTGACGGTGGGTGTGATGGTGATCGTTCCGGCATGGATGTCGCAGGCATGATCAAGGCCGGTCAAATGCATCGGCGGAACCTCTTCCAACCAGACCGTCTGCCAGATACCGCTGACCCGCGTGTACCAGATACCGCCGGGTTTCAAATGTTGTTTGCCGTGCAATTGCCAACCCTGCGTGGCGTCTTCGACGCGCACCAGCAATTCATTTTCGCCTGCACGCAACGCATCGGTGATGTCGAACGAGAATGGCGTATGACCGCCCCTGTGCGAACCCACTCGCTGGCCGTTCACCCACACGGTCGCGTGATAATCCACCGCCTCGAAATGCAGCAGCGTTCGCATCGCGCTCTTCCGCGCAGGAAAGGTGCGCCGATACCAGAGCGACTCGGTCGGTTCCAGCAATCGTCCCACGCCGGAAAGCGCCGACTCCGGACAGAATGGCACCAGAATCTGGCCAGCCCAGCCTGACGGTTTCTCCGCGTCCTTCGCCGTGATGGCGTAGGACCAAAGGCCGTTGAGGTTGGTCCAATGTTCGCGGACAAACTGCGGGCGCGGATATTCCTGCCAGACGTTTTGCGGGGTGACCCGTTGACCCCACTTTGTCATCATCACGCCAGAGACCGGTTTCCACTCGGCGCAAAGCTCCCATGCGCCCGACAAAACCAAGACAATCATCGCGGAAGGTGTTTTCATCAGCCGAGTGATAACCGACTTTGCTCCGAGTTGCAACCGTGTGTGTTTTGAACTCGCTCATCACAGGGCAATGTGGTATCCGTGCTCTCCGCAACCTTGACCCATGAAAACATTCCTGATTCTGTGCTGTGTCTGCTGCCTTCTGACCTCTGCCTTCGCCGTGAAGACAGAACGTTGGGAAATCAAAACGCCCGCCGACTTCATGCGCGGCAAGCTCCAGCGGCTGTCGTTGAGCAGCGACGGCACACTGCGGCTCGGCTATCAGGCCGTCAAACTCGGCGAGTTCGCTAAAGAAATCTGGTGCGCAACCGTCACGTCCGACGGCACCATTTACTTCGGCACCGGCTCGCCCGCCGACGTTTACGCCATCGGCAAAGATCGAAAAGCCGTTCGCGTAGCCACGACGGATGCCATTGCCGTCACGGCGCTCGCCTGCGACGCGCAAGGTAACCTCTACGTGGGCACACTCCCCGACGGCCAAATTCTCAAAGTGACTCCGGATGGGAAAAGCAGCCTTTATTGCCGGCTCCGATCCCCCTACGTCTGGGCACTGGCGCTCGACAAAAACGGCCATCTCTTTGCCGGCACAGGCGCAGACGGCAAAATCTACCGCATCGGCCCCGATGCCAAGCCCGAAGAATGGTTCCGCGCCGAGGACTCCAACCTGCTCTCTCTTGCCTTCGACCCCGCCGACGGCGCCCTTCTGGCCGGCGGCAGCGACCGCGGCCTGCTCTATCGCATCCCCGCCAAAGGCAAAGGAAGCGTTGTCCACGAGTTTGCCGAAGACGAAGTCAAAGCGATCCTTGTCTCTGGACAAAACGTTTTCGTTGGCGTCAACAAACAAAAAGTCCGACGCCCACGCGCGCCCGCCAGCCCCCAACAGCCCAGCGCCACCGATTTCGAAGCCCTCGGCGCGCAACTGACCGCCCAGTTTGGCGCTCCCGCCGCCGCTGCGCGACCCGCCAGCGGACGAGAAACACCACCGGAAACCCGCATCGCCAACCTCCTCGCCGGCACCCTGTACGTGTGTCACCCCAACGGTCGCACGGACCGTTGGACTTCTTGGGAAAATGAATCCATCCACGCCATCGCTCCCGACGCCAATGGCGGCGTGCTGCTCGCCATGGCCGGCGCCGGCCGCGTCTATCGCGTGCAGGACGATTCACATTGGGAACTGCTCTTCGACTTCGACGAGAAACAAGCCCTCACTGTCGCTGTCCACAACGGGCAACCGGTCTTTGTCGGCACCGGCAACATCGGCAACGCCTACCTCATCAATCCCCAAAAACCCGCCACCGGCGAATACCTGTCGGAAGTCCGAGATTGCCGGTTCCTTGCCACCTGGGGCAACGTGGATTGGCGCGCCGAAGGCAGCGTGATCGTCGCCACTCGCACCGGCAACACCGCCCTACCCGACAACACCTGGTCTTCGTGGAGCAAACCCTACACCAAAGCCCCAGCCAAAATCACCAGTCCCCCAGGCCGCTACATCCAACTCCGAGCCAGCCTTGCCCGACAATCCAACCCCTGCCTGCACGCGTTGAGCATCCACTTGCAGGTCCAAAACCAAAAACCCGAAATCCTCGCTCTCGAAATCGGCGAAAAACCAAAAACCAACGTTGTCACCACCACCGCCACCACCGCCACGCCCCCACCGGCCACGCCGCCAGCTCAGCAATTTCGTCCCCAACCCGCCAGCCCCATCAAACGACTCTCATGGCGCGCGACCGACAAAGACGGCGACACCCTCATTTACCGCCTCTACTACCGCGCCGAGGGCGACGAAGTTTGGATTCCAATGCTCCAAGGACGCCCGCTTCGCGCCACCGAACACGCCTGGGACACCGACTCGGTTCCCGATGCCTGGTATCGCATCAAACTCGTCGCCAGCGATGAGGAATGCAACCCCGTCGGCGAGGCGCTGACCGCAGAGCGCATCAGCGAACCGATCAAGGTCAACAACTCGCGCCCACTCATTGACGATCTCGCATTCGAGGCGGGCGTCCTGCGCGGCACAGCGCGTTCCAAACTCAGCCTGATCCGATTCCTCGAATACTCCGTGGACGGCACCGAGTGGAAATTCTTTGCCCCGGCCGACGGCGTGTTCGACGACCGCGAAGAAACATTCGCTGTGAATCTCCAACCGCCACTCGCCCCCGGACCTCACACCATCGCCGTGCGAGCCATTGACGAGGACGGCAACGCCGGCGTCGAAAAAATCGCCGTTCGAGTTCCGTGATACAATTACACAACGTTCGTGTCACCTTCCGCCTCAAAGGCGAAACTGTCGAAGCGCTGCGCAACATTGACCTTGCGCTTGCCGAGGGCAGTTTCGTCGCCATCATGGGACCGAGCGGCTCCGGGAAAACCACTCTCATCCAGGTCATCGCCGGGCTGCTCACCCCCACCAGCGGCGAAGTCATCGTCTCCAACCAACACCTTCGCCACCTCGACGACCGCGCCCTGAGCGAATTTCGGAACCGAACCATCGGGTTCGTCTTCCAATCCTTCAACCTCCTCAGCTACTACACCGCTCTCGACAACGTGGCCCTGCCTCTGGTCTTTGCCGGCGTACCCGAAACGGAGCGACGCACCCGTGCCCGCGCCCTGCTGGAAGAGTTTGGACTGGCCGACCGCGCCATTCACAAGCCCGACCAGCTCAGCGGCGGTGAAGCGCAGCGCGTGGCCATCGCCCGCGCACTGGTCAACCACCCCAAAATCATCCTCGCCGATGAACCCACCGGCAACCTCGACCGCGATACCGGCAACCGGGTCATGGAGTTACTCCAGACGATCAACCGTCAACGGGGCGTCACCGTCCTGCTGGTCACTCACGACGAAAAAGCCGCTGCCTACGCCCAACACATCCTGCACCTCGAACAAGGCGCCCTGACTCCACCCCCACCCGCATCCCTCAGAACCGAGAAACGATCGTCTCCCAAAAGTGATGGATTTCAGGAGGCACCATGAAACGAAGGTCTCACCCGATGGAACGGAGAGTGGACTACGCCGAGATACTCGACGTTTTCCTCTGGGCAGTGGATAAATTGATGCGCCCCACGTTGAACAACCTGCTCCAAGGTTATGAGGAGTCCTATTCCGTGTTTCGCCACGACAACCTCCTGCGACGGATGCAGCAGGAGAACCTTCTCGTCCGACGAGGCCGGGGCCACAACGCGTGGTTCATCCTCACCGCCGAAGGACAGCGCCGCGCTCTCGTTTCCGACCCGATGCGGCAGTGGAATCGCACCTGGGACGGTTCTTGGCGTGTGGTGACGTTTGACCTGCCGGAAACGCGGCGGAAAGACCGGTTGCGGTTGTGGAAAACCTTGCGGGCGCACCGATTGGGGTTGTTGCAACGCAGCGTCTGGATTTGGCCAGATGAACTGGAACCGATCCTCACGGAGATTGTCCGCGCCGAGGGAATCCCGGAATGTTTCTGTGGCTTTGAAGCCCGCCGCGTATTCTTGTGCACCGATGCGGAGATCGTGGCTGCGGCCTGGGACTGGGAAGAAATCGCGCGACGCCAACAAGGCTGTCTGCAAAGCATCGCTGCGAAACTACGCGTGTTGGAAAAGATACGCGAGCTACCCCGGTTGGCAGCAGAAGCGCGATCCGAGCGGCAGGCATTTCTGCATGCGATGGAGTTGGATCCGTTGCTTCCCCGTGAACTTTGGCCTCGAAATTACATGGGAAACCGGTTGTGGGAAGAACACATCCGGTTTCGCCGTGGGCTTCATCAGCTGTGGCGTCGCCTGCAACCCACGGAAAACCTCTCGGCAACCAATCCGTCGAAATTTGGAAACGATCGTTTCCCAAAAGTGATGGATTCAGCCGAGAAGGAAAATGTGGTGGAGGGGTGAGGTCGCGGTGATTCGGCGCAGCGACCAGATTCGGCTCAGCCTCCGGAAGATCGGGTTGCGCAAGAAACGCGCCCTGTTCTCCATCATCTCGATCGCGCTCGGCATCGCCGTGCTGGTCACCGTGAACTCGCTGGCGCCAGGGGTTCGTGATTTGGTGATTCGAACGGAGTTTACCGAGGAAATTGACGCGGATGTGATTCGTGTCAGCAATGAACCGCGCTACTCTTCGGAGGACGAGATGTCGCTGCGAAAACGCAGCCAATTCCTGACCGAGGAGGTGCTGGCCGGGTTCCGTGCGTGGAAGGAAGTGGAGGCGGCATCACCAGAGATCGTGGTGCGGCCGGTGTGCGTGGAGGAGATGGTGGGGCTGCCGCGGGCGTCGGCACGCAGTTTTGTTTCCGGCGTGCCGGAGGCGCTGATTCGGCGCTATGCGGAGCCGCAACGACTGGCCGACTGCGAACACGCCATTCCGTTGGTGGTCGGAGAGCGATTGGTGAAATTGCGGTACAACGAGCGGGCCAAGAAATTCGATCTTGAAGACCCGCAGCGGGTGGCGGCATGGATCGGACGCGAGGTAACGCTCCGCATCGGCGATCCGTCGGCATCCGCCGAACGTTTCCGCTATGATCTGGGAACCAAACAGTGGCATCGTCTCAGCGAGGAGGAATTCGCGCTGCGCCGCCAGACGGCGGAATCCTACGATCGGAACGAGTATGATGGAACCATTTACACGCGCATTTTGAGGTTGCGGGGACGAGTGGTTGGATTTTGTCCCGGCTCGCGTTTGCTGATGCCCGAAGAACCGGCGCGATTGTGCGCGAAATGGTTGAAACAGCGCAATGCGTTGGCGCGGTTGCGTCCGCCAGCAGAGGAGGACACGGAGTATGGCCCGTATGGGCGTCGTCGTCCACGTGAAGGAGAATATACGCAGGCCATTTTGCTGCTGAAAGCGGGAACCAACCCGGAAGCGGTGGTGAAACGGTTGCGAGAGCTGGGATGGGAAGGCACCACGCGGGAGAATGCTTTTGAATCGTTTTTGAAGGAAGTGGAAACGGCGATGAAACTCATCAAGCGAATCGCTTACGCTCTGGGCGGCGTGTTGCTGTTGATTGCTTGCGGGCTGCTCTGGAGCACTACGTCGCGGATTGTTTCTGACAGCCGGGTGGACATTGGGTTGTTTCGGGCGCTGGGAGCCACCAAGAGCGATGTGCGCCGGTTGTTTCTTACGGAAACGATGATGCTCGGCGAAGTCGGAGCGCTGGCGGGGATCTTTCTGGGTTGGCTGGCGGGCTATTGGATCAGCCGTTGGGTGATTCATCTTGCCACAACTGAAGTCTGCGACCCGTTGGGAACGCTGATGATTCCGCGCTCCGTTTTCGCCATTGACTGGATTGGGTGCGGGTGGTTGTTGGTTGGCGCTGCTGTTGTGTCGTGGCTGGCGGGACTGTGGCCGGCCAACCGGGCTGCCAACGTGGACCCGGTCAAGGCGTTGAAGCGGGAGTGATGCCGGCGCAACGGGCCATTTCGGCAGCCAACCAGTCGGCTTCGAGTTTGTCCTTGATTCCGCCGCCCACGGTCTCGGTTCTGCCGTTTTTGCGAATCAGTTTCAGACCGTAATAAACAGCGGCTCCCACGGTCAGACCAACCGCGCTCTGGAAACCGGCGATGTCGGCGACGGGCACGACACGTTCCCGCCGCACTCCGAGCACGGCGCGCGTGATGGTCACCGCATCTCGGTTGACCGTGACACGCCAGGAACCGAACCAGAGGCCCACCAGAAACGCGAGTGCCAACAGCTCGAAAAAGCTGAACAGGAGGATGACGAAAACGGGCGTCTCGAACAGAATCATCGCGGCGATGGCAACGCCCCATGCGACCGCGAACAGCCCGAGGCCGAGGACGGCTCCGGGGGAGCGAACCGCCGGGAAACAGAAGTCGGTGCCGCCACGCCACGACGGCTCAATGCGGATCGGCGAGTCCACGGGACGCTGGTAACCGGCAACGGCGGCTCGTTTGGCAGCGGCCGCTTTGTCTGCGACGGCGGCATCCTGCGCCACCCGGAACACGGGCACTTCGAACTGCGCCGCATAGCCGCGCGCTTTCGCTTCGAGACGCCAGAGAATGCGGTTGGCGGTGTCGGTTTCCGCGCAATCGGGCGGGATGTAAAAGTTCACCGGCATGGCGTCCACGCCATCGGCGGTCACGGTCTGTTCGTCCAACCACAGCGTGTGTTCCGTCGTGGAATCGCCGCTCGTCTCGACGCGAACGCAACGCAAACGCAGCGTCAGGCCGCCGTCGAATCGCACAAACTGCCGCAGCCGCAACGTGCCGGCGAGCGCGCCGCCGACGGCACCGGGGCGCGTGGTCAATTCCAACACGGTCTCGCCAAATTGCTGCCAACGACGGGTCTGTCGGTAGGCCGCATAGAACAGCCACACGCCCAGAAAGGGAAACAACGCGATCCACGAAAAGCGGTCCATCAACATCAACACGGCCGTCCAAGCTGCGATGTTGAAGATGATGGCCGCCACCCACATGACCAACATCATGGGTTTGCTCGACGACACGATTCGGCCTTCGGCCCAGTCGGGGCGCGCCTGCCACGGCGGCACGCCTTCGATTGGTTTTGGAAGCGCGGGCGTGGCCAGCACCCAGAGTAGGCCGCCCAAGCCAACGCCGACGAAAAGCAACGGCAACAATCTCAGCAGCATCAGCGGCGTGAATCGCGGCTCCAACACGGCGTCGGTCGGATCGCGCGGATTGACGTAACAGATGGTTTCCTGGCCCGGCGGGTAACGCTGTACAATGGCCTTTTTGCTTCGGTAACCGCTGGAAGAAATGCCGGCGAAATCGTAGCGATCGGATTGATACTGGCGTCCGTTGACGGTGTAGCGATAGACGATGCGGACGCTGTAGGTGTTGCCGTCGCTATCGCGGTGGGTGCGGATTTCGCTTGTCACGACGGTGCAAGGCGTGGGGCGCCAATGTCGCGCCTGACAAACCCGCGCGACCGGCTGCACCAACAGAACCGCCGTCGCCACCAGCCCCGCCAGAAGGAACACCGAGAAGAACAGCAGCAGGCCGCCGCGGCTCATGGTCCGGCTGCTGGCGCGTTGGCTCAGGGTGAGTTTCACGTGGTGAACATGTCAAGGAACTTCTGGTAGATTCGTTCCGCCAGCGGTCCTCTGCCGATGGTTTGCCCGTCCACGGCAACGATGGGGACCACCTCGGCGGTGGTGCTGCACAGGAACGCTTCATCAGCGGCGAGCAATTCCGACCTGGGGATGGGGCGCTCGGTCGCGTGGATGTTGACGGCGCGCGCAGCTCGGAGAATCTTGCCGCGAGTGATGCCGCTGAGAATCTTGGGGCCTTCCGGCGGCGTGTGCAATTCGCCTTTGCGGACAATGAACACGTTGGCCGCTGTCGCCTCGTAAATGGCGCTGTTTTCGCCGACAAAGATGGCATCGTGGGCGCCGGCTTCTCGGGCGGTGCGGTAGGCCAGCACGTTGGGCAGAAGAGCCACGGTTTTGATGTCGCAGCGACCCCACCGGTTATCGGGTACTGTGATGACGCTGACACCACGCTGGCAGAAATCCGTGGTGTCGTGCATCTCGCGGGCGGTCATCACCAACGTCGGAGTGTAGTGGTCGGGAATGCGGCGGTGACGCGGGGCCACACCGCGACTGATCTGGAGGTAGACCAGCGTCTCCGCAAACCCGGCCCGTTGGATCGCTTCCGCGATGAGCGATTTCAGCCATTCGGCCTGGTAGGAGTGTTTCAGGTGTATCGCATCGAGGCTGCGAAACAATCGCGCCAAGTGTTCCTCCACCGCAAACGGTCGCCCTCGATACGTGCGAATGACTTCATACACGGCATCGGCAAACTGATAACCCCGGTCTTCGACCGACACCGTGGCCTGCTCAAGAGGCATGAACTCTCCATTGACACAAGCGATTTCGGGCACAGTGCCTCCGACTATAGGAATGCAGCTGCCCGCTGTCAATCATCAGGGGCACGGCGGAGAGAAAAAACCAGCGCCGGGCGGCGGCGGCGGAAACATTTCCGGGCGCGGCACTTCGACCCAGGCGACGTGGCCGTCCAGAAACAGATAGTTGGTGCGCGGATCGGGAGCGAGCGGATTCGGTTTGCTCACGTGAAACGAGGTGATTTGGTGCGGGCCGCTGAAGGCCAGCCCCGAACATTTCGAGCCGATCCTGCCTTTCAACACTTCGTCCACCATCTCGGCGACCAGCACCACGCGACCCGGATCGGGCAGATGCGGACACGGCAACCGGCTGCCCTGAATCCAGAGGGTTTCGGGTGCGCCGTTGCTGCCGAGGTTGATGGCGTAGGAACGCACGCCAGCCGCCAGCGGCATGGGATGCCAGTCGCAAGGCGCAGTTGCGCGCGGAATCCGGTCGGAGGGACAATGAAAGATGCCGGCGGTGGCGTACCCGCCATGGATGAGTTTGAGATCCCAACTCGGATCGTTTTGATAGGGCGAGTGCGAGAGACCGGCGTTGGGAATGCGTCCTTGATGGTCGGCCTGATAGGCGCGAATCGCTAGGCCAATCAGCGAGAGGTTGTGAGCGCACACGGCGCGGTTGCGTTTTTCCCGTTGCAGGTTCAAAAGCGGCAAGGCCAGCAACAGCAACACGGCCAGCAGTCCGAGCACCACGAGCAATTCCGTTCTCGTGACTGCTGGCGATGCGCAGCGCTGCCGTTTCATGTCAACCCGTCAGGCGGGCCGATAGGTGGTGACGGCGCGCAGATACTGGGCGCGCTCGAACGCGGCCGGATCGGGGCACTGGCACTGACACATGCTGCCCTGCATTTGTCGGACCGATTCGTACTCGCGTTCCTCCATCCAGCGCACCAAATCGCGCTCCACCGTCCGCAAATGGCCAATGCCGTGCTTGAGCAGAGCCGAACAGAGCATCGTGACATCGGCGCCAACCAGCAACATTTTGATCACGTCCTCGGCACTGTGGATGCCCCCGGAAGCCGCGAGGCTGGCCTTGATGCGTCCCTTGAGGATGGCAATCCAGCGCAATGGCAGCCGCATCGCCTGCGGAGTGCTCAGCAGAATCTTCGGTCGAACCTCCAGCGTCTCCAGGTCAATGTCGGGCTGGTAAAACCGATTGAACAAGGTGAAACCGTCCGCCCCCAGCTCGTCGAGTCGTTTGACCATGTTGGCGATGTTGCTGAACCGGGCGCTGAGTTTGACGGAGACAGGAATCCTGACCGTGCTCTTGACCGCTTGCACGATGTCCAGATACACCTGCTCCACAGCGGCGCCGCTCAAGTTCATATCCGTCGGGATCCAATAGATATTCAGCTCCAACGCGTCGGCACCGGCCTGCTCGATTTGTTTGGCAAAGTTCGTCCAGCCGCCCAGCGAACATCCGTTGAGGCTGGCGATGACGGGGATGTTCACCGCCGCTTTCGCCTTCTGAATGTGTCGGAGGTAGCCTTCGGGGCCGAGATGGTATTGCGACGGTTCCGGGAAATAACTCAGAGCCTCCGCAAAACTCTCGGTGCCAGCGGTGGTGTAGTGGTGCAACTCGTGGGCTTCCGCCCGCAATTGTTCCTCGAACAGCGAGTAGAGCACAACAGCCCCGGCGCCGGAATCCTCGGCGAGTTTGATGTTGCCGATTTCCTCCGACAACGGTTGGCTGGCGCTCATCACCAGCGGACTTCGCAGTTTCATTCCCAAATAGGTTGTGGTCAGGTCCATAATTCGAATCTCCTTTTGACGCTCAGGCCGCGGGTTGGGCCGATGGCTCCGGTTTGGACACGGCGCCGCCCATGCCACGGGCGGCCAGATACTCGTAGAAGGCCAAACGGGTATTGACGTCTTCCTGTGCCATCTTGAACAACAGCTTGGCGGCATCCGGGTTGCTCTTGGTCAACATCCGGAAGCGGTTTTCCATCAACAGGTATTGCTCAACGGGAATGGTCGGCTTGCGCGAATCAAGTTGCAACGGGTTTTGGCCCGCTGCCGCCCGTCGCGGATCATAGCGATACAGCAACCACTGACCGCTGGCGACGGCGGCTTTCTGGTTCTGCATCCCGGTCGTCATGTTGATACCGTGGGCGATGCAATGACTATACGCAATAATCAAGGATGGGCCTTCATAACTTTCGGCTTCCAAGAACGCCCGCAACGTGTGTTCGTCGCGTGCGCCCAGGGCCACGCTGGCGACATAGACGGTGCCGTAGGTCATCGCGATCAGGCCGAGGTCTTTTTTGCCGGCGGGCTTTCCGCCTGCAGCGAACTTCGCCACCGCGCCGCGCGGCGTGGACTTCGACATCTGGCCGCCCGTGTTGGAATACACCTCGGTATCCAACACCAACACATTGACGTCGCGGCCGCTGGCCAACACGTGGTCAAGCCCACCGTATCCGATGTCGTAAGCCCACCCGTCGCCGCCGATGATCCAGACGCTCTTTTTCACCAGCATGTCCGCGATGGCGAGCAACCGGGCGGCCAGCAATTTCGTTGCGCCATCGCCTTCCTGTTGGAGGCGGCCAAGCCGGCTCTTCAACTCGGCCACACGGGCGCGTTGCTCGTAGATACCGGCCTCGTCTTTTTGATTGGCCGTGAGAAGACCCGTGGCCAGTGTGTCTCCGATCTGCGGAGCGAGCGCCCGGACCAGTTCTTCGGCGAACTGTTTCTGTTTGTCAATCGAGAGCCGATAGCCGAGACCGAACTCGGCGTTGTCTTCAAACAGCGAGTTGCACCACGCAGGGCCGCGTCCCTCCCGGTCCTTCGTCCACGGCGTGGTGGGCAGGTTGCCGCCGTAAATGGAGGAACAACCCGTCGCATTGGCGACGATCATGCGGTCGCCAAAAAGCTGGCTGGCAAGTTTCACATACGGCGTCTCGCCGCAACCCGCGCAGGCGCCGCTGAACTCGAAGAGCGGTCGCTGCAATTGTTGGTGGGGAATGCTGGTGACCTTGAGCCGGCGACGGTCCACGTCGGGCAGCGAGAGGAAGAACTCCCAGTGGGCCGCCTCCTGATGACGAAGCGGTGCTTGCGGAGCCATGTTGATCGCTTTCAGTTTCGTCTGCGTCTTGTTTTTCGCCGGGCAGACTTCCACGCACAGTCCGCATCCGGTGCAATCTTCGGGCGCGACCTGAATGGTGAACTTCATCCCGTTCTTCTTCCACTCCGGATCGCGCGCATCCGCGCTCTTGAACGTCGCGGGCGCATTGCCGAGCGCAGCGGCGTCGTAAACCTTGGCGCGAATGCTGGCGTGCGGACAGACCATGGCGCACTTGCCGCACTGGATACAGGTGGAGGGGTCCCAAACCGGGATTTCCAGAGCGATGTTGCGTTTCTCCCACTGCGCCGTGCCCGTCGGGAACGTTCCGTCGCAGGGCATGGCGCTGACCGGTAAGCTGTCGCCGTTGCCGGCGATGATGGCGCCGAGCACGTCGCGCACAAAAGGCGGCGCCTCCGGCGAGACCGGCGGAGGAATCTCCATGCCACCGTTGCCCTGGGTTGGGATGGGCACTTCATACAGGTGAGCCAACGTGTTGTCCACGGCCCTGATGTTCATCTGGACGATTTCATCGCCTTTCTTGCCGTAGGTCTTTTTGATGGAGAGTTTGATCTGCTCGATGGCCTGCTCGCGCGGCAACACGCCACTGATGGCAAAGAAACAGGTTTGCATGACCGTGTTGATGCGTCCGCCCATGCCGCAGTCCTGCGCCACTTTCACGGCGTCAATGACGTAAACCTTCACCTTCTTGGTCAGAATCTGGTGCTGCATTCGCCTCGGCAGATGCGACCAGACTTCCTGCGGCGGATACGGCGCGTTCAACAGAAACACGCCGCCGTCCACAATGTCGCGGAGCATGTCGTAACGCTCCAGAAACACCGGCTGGTGACAAGCCACAAAGTTGGCTTTGTTGACAAGATACGCGGACCGGATCTGCTCCGGGCCAAAACGCAGATGCGACACCGTCATCGAGCCGGACTTCTTCGAGTCGTACACAAAATAGCCCTGCGCAAAGAAGTCGGTGTTCTCGCCGATGATCTTGATCGAGTTCTTGTTGGCGCCGACGGTGCCATCCGCGCCCAGACCGTAAAACACCGCCCGCACCACCTTCTCGCTCTCCGTGGAGAAATCCGGATCATAAGCGAGGCTTGTGTGGGTGACATCGTCGTGAATCCCGACGGTAAAATGGTTCTTGGGTTGCGCCTCCGCCAGATTGTCGAACACCGCCTTGACCATCGCCGGCGTGAACTCCTTCGACGACAAACCGTATCGGCCACCGACAATTCGCAGTGAGCGCCCCTGTTCATACGCCGCTGCCACGCAATCCTGATACAACGGCTCGCCGAGCGCGCCCGGTTCCTTCGTGCGATCCAAGACCGCCAGGCTCTTGACCGTCGCCGGCAGGGCGCTGATGAAAGCAGCCCCATCAAACGGCCGATACAACCGGACTTTCAACACGCCGACCTTTTCGCCTCTTTTCACCAGGTAATCCACGGTCTCATGCGCCGGGTCGCAGCCGGAGGCCATCAGCACAATCACACGCTCGGCGTCCGGCGCGCCGCGATAATCAAAAAGATGATACGCGCGCCCCGTGAGCTGCGCGAACCGGTCCATCACCTTTTGCGTCACCGCGGGACAGGCGGCGTAGAACCTGTTGCACGCCTCGCGCGCCTGGAAAAACACGTCCGGGTTTTGCGCCGTGCCGCGCAGCACCGGACGGTCCGGCGACAGCGCCCGCGCCCGGTGGGCCACCACCAGCCGCTCGTCAATCATCGCGCGCAGATCGTCGTCAGAGAGCGTTTCGATCTTCGCCACCTCGTGCGAAGTGCGGAACCCATCGAAGAAATGCAGGAACGGCACCCGCGATTCCAGCGTGGCCGCTTGGGCGATGGCGGCAAAATCATGCGCTTCCTGAACATTGGCGGAGGCCAGCAACGCCCAGCCGCATTGCCGGCAAGCCATCACGTCGCTGTGATCGCCAAAAATGGAGAGCGCATGCGACGCGACGGTACGGGCGCTGACGTGGAACACTGTCGGCGTCAGTTCGCCCGCGATCTTGTACATGTTCGGGATCATCAACAGCAACCCCTGCGACGCCGTGAACGTGCAGGCCAGCGCGCCCGTTTGAAGCGCCCCGTGAATGGCGCCGGCCGCCCCGCCTTCGCTCTGCATTTCGGTCACCGACGGCACCGTGCCCCACAGATTCTTGTGATTCTTCGACGCCCATTCGTCCGCCCATTCGCCCATCGGCGAAGACGGTGTGATCGGGTAAATGGCAATGACCTCGTTCAGCCGGTAGGCCACGTTGGCCACTGCTTCGTTGCCGTCCATTGTGAGTAGCACTCGCTTGTTCATTTCTTTCTCCTGTTCTGAGTTAACAAATCCTGGGCAAATCCTCGCCCGTCGGCATGTCCACGATGCGTTCTCCGCCAATGGCAGTCCGCAACAGCACCATGCCCTTCGGTTGTTCCGTCACTTCCCCAATCACCCGCGCGTCGCGTCCCAACGGATGCGCGCGCATCGCGTCCAACACCCGAACCACGTCGGTCCCGCGACAAAACACGACGACCTTTCCCTCGTTGGCGATGTTCAAGGGGTCCAACCCCAACATCTCGCACGCCCCGCGAACCTCGGCGCTGACCGGCAACGCCTTCTCCTGCAGCCGGATCCCCACGCCCGACGCCGCCGCGATGTCACACACCGCCGCTGCCAACCCGCCCCGCGTCGGGTCGCGCATCGCGTGAACTTCCGCACCCGACTCCAAAATCGTTTTCACCAGCGGCCACAACGCCGCACAATCGCTGACCACGCTCGTGCGAAAGGCAATCCCTTCGCGCTGGCTCAGCACGGCGATACCGTGTTCCGCAAGGTTTCCATTCACCAAAACCACATCGCCCGGTTGAACGCTGGCCGCGCTCAGGCGGCGCCGCGTGACGATGCGACCAATACCAGCGGTGTTGATATATACCGCTTCCCCCCGCCCGCGTTCCACAACTTTCGTATCACCCGTGGCTACCCGAACCCCCACCCCCGCCGCCGTCCGACCGATGGATTCCACAATGCTTTCCAGCTCCGCCACCGGCAATCCTTCCTCCAAAATCAATCCCAAACTCAACCACAACGGCTCCGCCCCCTGCATCGCCAAATCATTGACCGTCCCGCACACCGCCAGCTTCCCAATATCCCCACCGGGAAACCGATGCGGCTTCACCACATAGCTGTCCGTCGTGAACGCATATTCGCCGCTGCCCAACGACAACACCGCACTGTCGTCCATCGTCCGCAACACCGGGTTATCAAGCTTCGGCACGATCACACTCGCAATCAGCTCGTGCGTCAACGCCCCGCCACCGCCATGCGCCAACACAATCCGATCCCGTTTCATGCCGCCAACCCCTTTCGTTCGTAGCGGTAATACGCTGCGCACGTGCCCTCGCTGGAAACCATGCACGGCCCCAGTGGATTCAACGGCGTGCAGCTTTGCGCAAACAATGGACACGCCATCGGCGTCAACACACCCCGCAACACATCGCCGCAACGGCAGCCCGGATGCGGTTTCGCCTCGCCCCACCTCACCCCAAACACCTTCGCCGTGTCCCACCGCCCAAATTCGGGCCGAATCGCCAGCCCACTGCGCGGAATGACGCCGATACCACGCCACGCAGCATCGCATTCCTCAAACACCTCAGCAATCAACCGTTGCGCCGCCAGGTTGCCATCCTCGTTCACGGAACGAGTGTATTCGATTTCGACGGCGGCACGTTTCTCGATGAGCTGCGCCAGCAACATGGCCACACACTGGATCACGTCCACCGCCTCAAACCCGCACACGACACACGGAATCCCATACCGTTCGGGAATAAACCGGTACAACTTCGCTCCCGTGATCACGCTGACGTGGCCGGGACAAATGAACCCGTCAATCTTCACCTCCCGATCTTTCAGCAGCGCCTCCATCGCAAACGGCATCGTCTTGTGAGCCGCCAATACCGAGAAATTCCCCACACCCTCCTGTGCCGCCTTCTTGATCGTCCACGCCACCGTCGGCACCGTCGTCTCGAAACCGACACCAAGAAAAACCACCTGCTTGTCCGGGTTCTCTCGCGCCAACACCAGCGCATCCGACGGCGAATAAACCACCCGCACATCCGCACCCGCAGCCCGTTCGCGTTCGAGCGACGACCGGCTCCCTGGCACCCGCACCAAATCCCCAAACGTCGTCACCATCACACCGGGGCGACGCGCCAATTCCACGGCGGCATCCATGTAGCCGGTATCCGTCACACAGACCGGGCAACCCGGCCCCGAAATCAGCCGCACGTTCGCCGGCAACAAGGAACGCAGTCCCGAACGCGATACCGCCATCGTGTGCGTCCCGCACACCTCCATGAAGGTCACATGGCGACCGAGGCGACCGGCCAGTTCCGCGACGTTTTTCAAAACTTCATTCATGCGGCACAGATTCGTGAATCTCCTTCCACTCCTGATAATCGGACTCGTCCCACTTCTGAATGGCAAACCCAGCATGCACAAGCACGTAGTCACCCAATCGCGGCTCCTCAATGAGCGACACATCCACTTCCCGCAACGCACCCTCCATCGAGATCGTCGCGATCGTCCCCTTCAATTCCACAATCTTGGCTGGTACGGCTAAACACATGGCTGCGTTCCTCCTGTGACCAAGCCGCTTGCCCGGCCCGCCTCCATCCGCGGCGCCAGAACACCGCCGCCACCCCCTGACAACAGCGCCGCCGCCACCGCCGCCTGTCCGAGCGACAACCCACCATCGTTGGGTGGCACCAACGTGTTGGTGAACACCTCGAAACCGCGCTCGCGCAATGCCGCCGTCGCCCGCGACAAAATCCATTCGTTCTGGAACACACCGCCCGACAACGCCACCCGTCTCAGCCCGCGCTCTTCTCGGACTGTTTCGCAAACCTTCACGATACCGGCCACAATGGTGTTATGAAACCGAGCCGCGCGGACGCCGACCGTTTGCCGGTCGGCCACGAGCGCTCGGATGGCCTCGCCGAAATCCAGCATCAATGTCCTGTCATTCTGAGCGGAGCGAAGAATCTCGACCGCTTGCCGGCGCGACAGAGACCCTTCCCCTTCGCGGCTCAGGGCTTCGGCAGAACGCTCAGGGTGACAGGTGGTGAGAGGCCGCAAATCAACCGGATAATGCCCCGTCACCGCCGGGTCCGCTGCCGCTTCGAGCCGAATCGCCGCCTGGCCTTCATAGGTCGCCACATCGCACAACCCCAACATCGCCGACACCGCATCGAACAACCGCCCTGCGCTGGAGGTCAGCGGCGAGTTGAAGCCGGTGGTCACCAACCGACGGACTCGCTCATCCCCGCCCAACCCTTCCGCGATACAAACGCTCGCGGCCATGCGCCACGGTTCCTCGATGGCTTTCTCGCCACCGGGGAGCGGGTAGGGTTTGAAATGCGCGACCCGCTCGAAACCGGCGCGTGTGGCAACAAGAAATTCTCCGCCCCATATGGTTCCATCCGTCCCATATCCGGTCCCGTCGAGCGCCACACCGATCACTTCGCCGTACAGGTTGTGTTCGGCCATGACGCTGACGATGTGGGCGTGATGATGTTGGACGCCGATGCGTTTCGCCGTGCAGGCCTGTGCCCAGCGGGTCGAACGATAGTTGGGATGCGCATCGTGGGCAATGGCCACGGGCGTCACGCGCATCAGACGTTGCCACTCGGCAATCTCGCGCTCGAAGTACTCCGTTGTCTTGTACTCTTTGAGGTCGCCAATGTGTTGGGAGAGAAACGCCCAGCCGTCGCGGACGAGACAAAACGTGTTTTTCAACTCACCGCCAACGGCGAGGATGTGCGGCGAGTCGTCGGCAAACCGAATCGCATTCGGCACAAAACCGCGGGCGCGACGGAAGAACTGACGTTGACCCAGGACGATGCGCACGACCGAGTCATCGCACTTGTGGACGATGGGCCGGTTGTGCGTCAACACGGCATCGGCTACGGCAGGCAATTCGGCATCGTCGCTGGCAATCGGTTCCTCGGTAAGATTGCCCGAAGTCATCACCAGCGCGTCAAACTGCCGCATCAACAGGTGATGAATCGGCGTGTAGGGCAGAAAGGCGCCGAGCGTGGGAGAGTCGGGGGAAATGGCGCGAAGACTCGACAGTTGGATGGCGCGGAGAATAACGATAGGGCGGGCCACGGAAAGCAGTTCGGCTTCTTCCGCTTCGCTGACCTTGCAGTACCGTTTCACGACACTGATGTCGCGGAACATCACGGCCAACGGTTTGTGCGGACGGTGTTTCCGTTCTCGCAGTTTGCCAACGGCGTCGAAGGTGCAGGCCAAATGAAATCCGCCGAGGCTCTTGATGGCAACAATGTGACCGGCTTTGAGCAGGCGAACCGTTTCTCCCAACCAGTCCCCCGCAACGTCGTGAAGGGTCTCTGTCGTACCGAAACAACCGCGACCGGCGCAGAACCGCGTCTCGTCGGACTCGGCTTTCGCTTCGCTCGGAATGACAAGGTGGAGAGAGGGTCCGCAGTTCGCGCACGCATCCGGCTGGGCGTGGAACCGTCGGTCCACGGGGTCGTGGTACTCGCGGTCGCACGGCGGACACATCGTGAACCCGGCCATGCTGGTGTTGGCCCGGTCGTAGGGCAGGTCGCGGAGGATGGTGAATCGGGGGCCGCAGTTGGTGCAGTTGATGAACGGGTAACCGTAGCGGCGATCATGCGGGTCGTTCAGTTCGCGCAGACAATCGTCGCACGTGGCAAGGTCAGGAGAAATGTGAACTTCGGCATTCCCGGTGGACTCGGACTCGATGACCTCAAATGTCAGGTCGCCGCGCGGCGTTACTGGTTGGGTTTCGATGTGAGTGATCACGGCCTGGCGGGGTGGTTCGTGTTGCAAATGATCGAGAAACTTTTCAACAGCTTCGGGAGCGCCCTCGACTTCGAGGAGGACACCTTGGGGATCGTTGCGAACGAAACCGACAAGCCCTAGTTCCGTGGCGTAGCGATAGACGGTCGGGCGGAAACCGACGCCCTGGACGCGGCCGACAATTTTCGCCTGGACACGCGTGTTCACGTCAGTGTTTGTGCGGGTGGCTGTGTGGGGCGACTCCCTCGACGTGGGCATGGGTGTGCGGATGGATGTGAATCTCGCCTTCGGCAACGTGTTCGAGCCAGTGCACCCATTCGTCGAGACCTTCGCCGGTGCGACAGGAGAGTTGGAAGATCGGCGCGGTGGCGTTGAGTTTGCGGAAATCAGTCTCGAACTTCGTGTAATCGAAGTCGGTGTACGGCAACAAGTCCACCTTGTTCAGCACCAGCGCGGCAATTTCATGGAACAGGAGCGGGTACTTGGCCGGTTTGTCGTGGCCCTCCGTCACGCTGAGGAGACCCACCTTCGCGTTCTCGCCCAGATCAAATTCGGCGGGACAGGCAATGTTGCCGACATTTTCGATGATGAGGAGGTTGATGGCGTCGAGATCGAGTTCACCGAGGCCACGCTGGATCAGCGCCGCTTCCAGATGACATGCGCCGCCGGTCAGCAACTGAACGACCGGCACGCCGAGTTTCTCGATGCGTTCGGCGTCGCGCGTAGTGGCAATGTCGCCTTCGAGGACGCCGATGCGGTAGTGTTCTTTCAGCAAAGGGATCGTTCGCTCCAACAACGAAGTCTTCCCGGCGCCGGGGGAGCTGATGAGGTTGATGGCGGTGATGTGTCGGGCGGCCAGTTGCTGGCGAATGCGGGCCGCAAGCTGGTCGTTGGCTTCGAGAACGTTTTTGAGGACCTTGATGTTCATGCGAACGGCACACAATCAGTGGCCCGGTTTGTGGCGTGCGATTCCGCTGGCAATCGCAGCCAGCGACACAGCCTCTGCGACGGTGTGGCTCACGCTCCGGTGGAACACGCTGGGGACGATGTATTCCTCGTTCAGTTCGTGTTCGGAAATGCAACCGGCAATCGCTTTCGCGGCGGCGAGCTTCATCGGCTCGTTGATGTCACGGGCGTTCACGTCGAGCGCGCCACGAAAAACGCCGGGGAAAGCCAGCACGTTGTTGATTTGGTTCGGATAATCGCTGCGACCCGTGGCCAGGATGCGGACATATGGCTGGGCTGCCTCGGGCGCGATTTCCGGCGAAGGGTTGGCGAGGGCGAAGACAATGGCGTCCTTCGCCATCTTCTTGACCCCGTGCACGGACAAAACGCCGGGACCGCTGACGCCGATGAACAGATGAGCGCCTTTCACGGCGTCATCGAGAGAGCCGGAGAGATTCTTCGGGTTGGTGTTTTCGGCGAGCCACTTCTTGCTGTCATCGAGATCGCTCCAGCGGTGCTTGCCGATGATGCCTTTGCGGTCGCAAACAATCATCTGCCGCGCGCCGGCGGAGTGGAGGATTTTGGTGACGGCAACGCCCGCCGCACCGGCACCGGCGATGACGATTTTGAGGTTGCCGAGTTGGCGACCGACAATTTTCAGCGCGTTCATGACGGCGGCAAGCACCACGATGGCCGTGCCGTGCTGGTCATCGTGAAAGACAGGAACGTCGAGTTCCTCCTTCAGTCGTCGTTCGATCTCGAAACAGCGCGGAGCACTGATGTCTTCGAGGTTGATGCCACCGAAGCCGGTGCTGATCCATTTCACCGCGAGGACAATTTCGTCCGGGTCCTGCGTGCGCAGGCAAATGGGATAGGCGTCCACGCCGCCGAATTCCTTGAACAACATCGCCTTGCCTTCCATGACCGGCAGGGCGGCTTCAGGGCCGATGTTGCCAAGCCCCAATACGGCGGAGCCATCGCTGACAATGGCCACCGAGTTACGTTTGATGGTCAACACATGGGTGAGCGACTTTTGGGCGGCAATGGCCTCGCAAACGCGCGCAACGCCAGGCGTATAGGCCATCGAAAGCATTTCGCGGTTATCCAGCGGCACTTTGCTCTGGACGTGAATCTTGCCGCCGTGGTGCAGGTGAAACACACGGTCGGAAACATGAACGATCTCGACACCCCTCACCTTTTTGAGGTCGGCCAGAATCCCCGCCGCGTGTTCCGAATCGTGAGCGTTGATGACCAGATCACGAACTTTGAAGTCCCGCTCAGACCGTACGACATCCACGGATCCGGGATCACCCCGGTGTCGCGCGATCACGGCCAAAACCCTGGCCAGCCGGCCCGGAACGTTCCGGATACGAAGCCGAACGGTGAAACTATAACTGGGACTGGTGGTGAGCTGTGCCATACGGTCAGTCGCGCCGCAAGGTTTGCACCACACGGCCCTGCGGGTCACGGATGGTGACGATCATCGGCGTCTGGCCGATAGCGTGCGTGGCGCAACCCAAACAGGGGTCGTAGGCGCGGAACGCCATCTCGACTTTGTTCAGCAGGCCTTGATCCACCTTGCCGCCCCGAATGAGTCCTTTGGCGGCTTTCTCCACGCTCATGGCGATGCGGGCGGCGTTACCCTGTGTGGCAACGATGAGGTTGGCTTTCGTGATCAGGCCGCGCTCGTCGGTGTGATACTCGTGAATGAGCGTGCCGCGCGGCGCTTCGACGACGCCGATGCCGACCGTCGGCTTCTGCGTTGGCAACACCCGGATGTCTTTGCTGGTAATTTCGGGATCGTGGAGCAATTCGTTCATCCGTTCGGCGGCGTAGATGATTTCGATGCACCGCGCCCAATGATTGGCCAGCGTGTGATGAACGGGTTTGCCGCCGAGGGTGGTGTAGAATTCTTCATAGGCTTTCTGCGCGAGCGGCGTCGCCATCCCCTCGGAGGCGTTCAGGCGCGCCAGCGGCGCGACGGAATAGATGCCGCTTTGTTCGCCTTCGGTGAATCCGTTCCAGCCGACCGGTTTGAGGAAGCAGAACTTCATGTAACTCCATGGCTCGACATGTTCGGCCACGAAATCGCGATATTGATGGATGTCGAACTTGGCGTATTCCTTGCCGGACGGGGAGACGACGCGGATTTTGCCGTCGTAGAAGTTGACTTTGTTGTGGGCGTCCACCATGCCGAGGTAGTAGGTCTTGTGCGTGTAGTCGTCGGAGGTGATCATCTTCACATAGGCATCGTTCTTCAACACGATGTCCTTGAAGACCTGCAAGGTGAACTGGGCAAAGTCCAGCGCGTCTTTGCCGAGCTGCTGAAACGCTGGCAGGTCTTGCGGTGACATGCCTTTGGCGACGCCGCCGGGTAGGCCGAGCACGGGGTGAATGACTTTGCCGCCGAGATAGGCGATCAGTTCGCGCAACCGCCGGCGCGTGGCGATCACGCGCTTGCCGATTTCGAGGCCGACTTTCTGGACGACGCCGACGACGTTGCGCAGTTCGGGCGGCGCGTCGGGGCCGACGATGAAGTCGGGGCCGCCGAGGATGTACACATGGAGCGCGTGATCTTCGAACATGAAGGCGCTATAGACCAGCTCGCGCAGTTTCTTGGCAGCGGAAGTCGGCTCGACCTTGTAGAGGTCGTCGAGGGTTTTGACGCCGGCCATGTGATGGGCGGTCGGGCAGACGCCACAGATGCGGGAGGTGATTTGCGGCATGTCCTCCGCAGGCCGTCCGAGGGAGAAAACCTCAAAGCCGCGCAATTCGGGGACTTGAAAGTAGGCGCGTTCGACATCCCCCTTTTCGTCGAGGTGGATGTCAATTTTGCCGTGTCCTTCGAGGCGGGTGATTGGGTCAATGGCGACCCGACGCGCTTTGTAGGCCGCAGCGGCAGCTTGTTGTCCTTGATTCCAAATTTGTTTTACGGTCTCGTTCATATTGTGTTCCTTTCAATAAAAAACGGCGGTATCCGTTGGTTGCTGGCTGTGGTGAACGTTGTACACGATGCAATGCTGGCAGTCTTTCGGGCCGCGAAAGGCCTCCTCGCAGCCGGTGACTTTGTGTTCCCAACAGGGCGTTTCCGGATGCAAGTAGGCATCGCATCGCTGACGCACGAAGCTGGAGCAACCCAGCATGATCCAGCACGGAGTTTTTCCACGCCAGCAACCGGGATACTCATGGGTCTCAGTGTTTGTTGGACTGTCCTGAGGCATGAATTTTCCCTCGCAAGAGGCACTTCGCCAGTCCGTAACGGTAAAACGTGCCGACGGGATCGGGAATGCCTTCGAGGGTTTTGATGATGTCCTTCTCTTCCTTGCCGGCGGCGGTGGAGGCGAGGTAACTGAGAATCTTCGCGCCATGATCGTGGACATTGTCCACGGGACCGAAGCAACCCGTGCAGGGCATGTTCCCCTCGATGCAAACCGCGTCGCAGCCACCCCGCGTCGCCGGCCCAAGACAGGGCAGTCCCTGCGCGAGCAGACATTTCTCCGGATCGGCGATAATCTCGTGGGGCCGCTTGAACTCGGTGAGGCTGATGTCCTGCGGCTTGGAGGGGTTGCGTTTGCATTGTTGACAAACGGCGAGATTGGGCGCCAGCACGCTGCCCTTGGGCGGCAACTTGCCGCCGAGCAACGCCAGGACGGCGTTCTTGAGCAGCGCCGGCGGCGGCGGACAACCGGGAATGTAGTAGTCAACCTCCACGACCTGATCGAGCGCGCGCACCCAGTTGCGGAGCGTGGGCAGCTCCGTCTCGCGGTGGCCATCCTTGAAATGCGGTTGCGGGCGGGTCTTTTGCTCGTTGACCATCGTGGGGCATTCCTCATAGACATACTTCATGATCTGCTCGCGGCTGAATTGGTTCGCGAGGCCGGGAATGCCGCCGGTGTGAGCGCAGGAGCCATAGGCGATGAGGACATGGCTTTTGCGGCGGAGTAAATGCGCCATTTCCTCCTGCTCGGAGGAACGGATCGCGCCGTTGACGAGCGCAGCCACGATGGATTGGTCGGGCATCGCCTCCACGTCGGCCTTCTTGAAATCCATCGCGCACGGCCAAAAGACAATGTCCACCGCGTCGGTGACCATCAAAACGTCTTCGGCCAGGTCCACGACCGATTCTTCGCAGCCGCCGCAACTGGCACACCAATAAAAAGCAATCTTCGGTTTAGTGGGCATGGGCGGGAATCTCCTTTTGACTGTGGTTGACGTGGGTTTCTAGTTCTTCCATTTCCTTGTCCCAATTCCGGTGTTTGCCGGGCAGGTCGAGGGGACCGAGCGCGCGAATCTGTTCGACCATTTCGTTGACGACCCGCTGGACTTTGTCGCCTTCGCTGGCTGAAATCCATTCCAGCCGGAACCGTTGCGGTTCGATGCCAAGCTCGGTGAGCATTCGTTTCAACAGTGTCACGCGGCGCAACGTTTTGTAATTGCCCTCGACATAGTGGCAGTCGCCGGGATGACAACCGCCAATGAGCACGCCGTCGGCGCCCTTGGCGAAGGCGGCCATCACAAACTGCGGGTCGAGCCGCCCGGAACACATCAAGCGGATGACGCGGATGTTGGGCGCGTATTTCATGCGCGACACGCCTGCCAGATCGGCGGCGGTGTAGGTGCACCAGTTGCAGAAGAACGCAACGATGCGCGGTTCAAATGCGGTGGTAGTGGATTCAGACATGGGCAAGCACTCCGTTGATTTCCTCGAAGATTTCGTCGTCCTCGAAGAGATTCTGTTTGATGGCGCCGCTGGGGCAAGCGGCCACACAGGTGCCGCAGCCCTTGCAAAGCGCCTCGTTGATCACAGCGACTTTCTTTTCCTCGTTGCGGCTGATGGCGTTGTAGGGGCACATGGGGATGCAGGTCTTGCAACCCGAACATTCTTCCTCCACGACAAACGCCGTGTTCGGCTCCAGCTCGACCGATCCGTTGTCAATGAGTGCCAGCGCTTCCGCCGCTGCCGCGCCCGCTTGGGCCACGGTGTCGGGAATATCCTTTGGCCCCTGACAGCAACCAGCCAGGAAGATGCCATCGGTGAAGGTGTTGACGGGAGCCAGTTTCGGGTGGCGTTCGAGGAACCAACCCTCGGTGGAACAGGAGATGTTGAACAACCGTCGCACCTCATTGGCATCGGCGTGCGCTTCCAGCCCGACGGCGAGCACAACCATGTCCACGGGCACTTTGCGGATGATGTTCAACAGCGTGTCCTCGGCCTGCACGATGAGGCGTCCGTTTTTGTCGGTGGGGTTTTCCAAGAACACGTCGGCCACTTTGCCACGGATCATGTTGACGCCCTCGCCGGAGACCTTGCTGTAAAACTCCTCGAAACCTTTGCCGGGCGTTCGCATGTCAATGTAGAAGTTGTAAACCTCGGCACCGGTGCGCTCCTTGATGAGATGGGCGAGCTTGAGTGAGTACATGCAGCAGACGCGCGAACAGTATTTGTTCGTGTTCTCGTCGCGGCTGCCGACGCAGTGGATGATAGCAACGGAGCGCGGTTTCTGACCGTTGCGCAACACGAGTTCGCCACCGGTCGGGCCGCTGGCGTTGACCAGTCGCTCGATTTCCAGCGCGGTATAAACCCCGTCGTAGGCGCCGTAACCGTAGTAGGGAATGCGCTTGGCGTCGAAGATTTTGAAACCGGTGGCAAGAATGATGGTGCCCACTTCGATCTCTTTGATTTCGGGTTTCTGCGTGAAATCAATCGCCTGGCGGTCGCCACAGGCTTCCACACAGGTTTTTTTGCACTTGCCGGTTTTGAGCTGGATGCAGGTTTCCGGATCAATGACCGCCACCAACGGCGTGGCCTGCGGAAAGGGCAGATAGATGGGTTTGCGTTTGCCGAGACCGAGATTGAACTTGTCGGGGAACTTCGGCTCCTTGAAGACGCAAGCTGCGACACACTCCGAGCAGCCGACACAGAGGTCTTCGATGACGTAACGCGGGTTGCGGCGGACGGTCACCTTGTAGTTGCCGACGAATCCGTCCACCTTCACCACATCGGTGTAGGTCCACAGCGTGATGTTGGGATGCGTCTTCACGGTGGTCATCTTCGGCGTCAAAATGCACGCCGCACAGTCCAGCGTCGGGAAGGTCTTGTCGAACTTGGCCATGTGACCACCAATGGTCGGCTCGCGTTCGACCAGATAGACCTTCTTGCCTGCGTTGGCCAGCGTGAGCGCGGCGTGGATACCGGCGATGCCGCCGCCGACGACGAGCACATCGGGTTTGATCGAGACGCTTTTTTTCTCCAGCGGTTTGTGGTAAGGCACGCGATACACGGCGGCGCGGATCAGGTCTTTGGCCTTCTCGGTGGCTTTGGCCCGATCGGTGTGGACCCAGGCATCGTGCTCGCGGATGTTGACCATCTGGAAAAAGAACTCGTTGATACCACCCTGTTTGGTGGCGTTGCGGAAGGTGTGCTCGTGCAACAGGGGTGAACAGGCCGCCACAATGACGCGATCGAGCTTGTGCTCCTTGATGTCCTGCTGGATCAGCGCCTGGCCGGGATCAGAGCACATGTATTTGTAATCGCGCGCCAGCACGACGCCCGGCAGCGTGGCCGCGTATTCGGCCACCGCCTTCACGTCCACTGTGCTGGCAATGTTGGTGCCGCAGTGGCAGACATAGACTCCAATTCGTTTGCTCATAGGTTCTCCTTCTGGTTACGAGGGTTTACTGCGCGCATGGCAGATGACGGGTTCGGCGGAGACCAACTCGGTGCCAATGCCCAGTTTCTTGGGAGGCAAACCGAAGGCCAGTCCGACCAGCTGCGTGAAATATAGCACCGGCATGTTGAAGCTGGTGCCAAACTCCTGATTCACCAGCTTCTGATAACACTCCAAATTGACCTGACAGAGCGGGCAGGCCGTGGCGATCACGTCCGCCTTTGCGGCAGCGGCGCTTTGCAACAGATTGCGCACGAGGCTGAGTGCTGCTTTGCGGTTGGTGATGATCAACGCGCCGCCACAACAGCGCAGTTTCAGCTCGTACTCTACCGGCGTCGCGCCAATGGCCGCTATCAGGTCCTCAAAGAAATGCGCCTGCTCGACATCCTCCTGATCCTTGCGCGGGCGCAAAATCTGGCAGCCGTAGTACGGCGCCACGCGCAGTCCCCGGAGTGGATGCGTGACTTTCGCTTTCACGGCGTCCATCCCAATGTCCTGCACGAAAACTTCAATGAGATGACGAACGGCACTGGTGCCGGTGAACTTCAGGTTATCAGCTTCCAGCGCGTAATTGATGTGGTCGGCCAGGTCCGGCTCGTGCTGGAGATGAGCGCGCGTGGAGAACATGTTTTTGTAGCAGCCGCTGCAGGGTGCGACGACATCAAGGTGTTGTTTTTCCGCCTGCGCGAGGTTGCGGGCGCAGAGTGTGTAGGCCAGTAGCTCGTCCACATGGAAGTAGGCAGTGGCGCCGCAGCAGTTCCAGTCTTCGAGTTCCTCCAGCTCGACATCCAGCCGCCGCAGCGTTTCGATGGCGGAATCGTGATAACTTCGGGCCATCTTTTCCAGCGAGCAGCCGGGGAAGTAAGCGTATTTTTTCATGCGTCGGGGTCTCCCAGTGGAATGATGCGTTTGAGGACCCGCTTGAAGTTATCGAGCCGTTTGATTCGGGCCGGCAACAACGGCAGACGGCCTTTGAGCATCAGGGTCGTGGCGGTTTGGGCTTCCTGAATCATTTCCGGCAGGCCGAGGGTGAACAGGTAACTCGTAGCCAGCACCGGCTCGAAGGAGCGACCGGTGCGGACAATCATTTTCACGAACGTCTCCGAGAAGACCGGGCCAATCAGGTCTTCCTGGGTCTTTGCGTGCCAGACGGTGTAACGTTTCAGGCCGTACATCAGTTCGGCGATGTCAATGCCGCGCGGGCAACGCACGGTGCAATGATAACAGGACGCGCAGTACCAATAGGTATTGCTCTTGAGCACTCGCTCTTTGAGTCCGGCGTTGATCATGGCGATGATGCGGCGCGGGCTGTTGTCCATGAACCCTCCCGACGCCACCGGGCAGGTTGCCGAACAGGTGCCGCACTGCATGCACATGTCCAACGGATTGCCCATCGAGGCATGCAACAGCCCGGCAATTTCTTCGCGGAACGTGGGTTTGTCGGCCATGATCACTTCGCTTTCGTTTTTGCTTTTTTGGCTTCGGCCGCCTTCAAAAGCGCAGCCACCCGTTCCAACAACAGCTTCGGGTCCACCGGTTTTTCCATCAACTCGTCGGTGGTGACAAAATGCGGATGAACCGGCTCGCCGGGGAACAGGAACGCGATCTGTTCGCGGATGCCCGTGATGATCAACAGCGGGATGTCGCGAAGTTTCGGGTCCTTGCCAATCTGACGGGCAATCATAATCCCCTCGGCACCGCGCCCCATCATCACGTCCAGCAGAATGAGGTCCCACGGCTTCGATTTGAGCATTTCCATGCCCGACTTCGGGTTGTAGGCTGCCGCCACCTCATAGCCGGCCCGCGTCAGAATGGTCTTGATCCCGTCCACGTAGTCGGGATCATCGTCAATGATCAACAGTTGTTTGGCTTGGCTCATATCTTGTCTCCTATATTGGTTGGTAGCACCGGCAACCGCAAGCGGAACGTGCTTCCTTTGCCGGGTTCGCTGCTGGCGGTGATCGTTCCGCCATGCGCCTCTACGATCCGACGGCTCAACGGCAACCCCAGACCGGTTCCCTGCTGGCCCGTCGCCGACGACGGCGCGCGGTAAAAATCCTCAAACACATGCGGCAACTCCTCCGACGCAATCCCGACACCGTGGTCAATGACAGAAACCACCACCATTCCATCCTGCTCGGTGATGCGCACCTGCACGTCGCTGCCGTTGCGGGAGTATTTCACCGCGTTGTTCAGCAGGTTGACCAACGCCTGCACTAACGTGCCCTCGTCGCCGTTGACCCGGCAGGGCGAGTCGGCGCCTTCGACGGTGATCGTGATCGCTTTGCGCGTGGCTTCGTTCTGAACGCTTTCGACGGCTTTGGCGACGATGTCGCGGACGGCCACCGGCTGGAAGTTCTCGCGGATTTTACTGATGTCGGCGGAAATCAGTTTCAACCAGGTCTGGATGAGCTTCATCAGGTCGGCCACGCGCGTTTTCATCCGTTCCAGCCGCTGGCGTTGCTCATCGGTAAGTTTGTCGGACAATTCTTCGGCGAGCGCAAACAGATTTTGCTGAATCGCGCCGAGCGGGCTTTTCAGCTCGTGCGACACGATGGCGGCAAATTGTTCGCGTAACATCTCCTTCTCGCGCCGCAATGCTTGCGTCTCCAAAATCAGCCGTCGCCGCTCCAGCGCGCGCGCCACGACAAGGCGGAACTCGTCGGGGGCGATCGGTTTGGGCAAGAAATCGCAAGCGCCCTTCTTCATCGCATCCACGGCGCTGCCGACGGTCGCAAAGCCGGTGAGCATGATGCTGACGATGGTCGGATCGTATTGGTGGATTTGTTCGAGCACTTCCAGGCCGGAGATACCGGGCATTTTCAGGTCCACGATAACCAGATCGGGATGAAATTCCTTCGCGAGCGCGACGCCGCTGGCGCCGTCCATGGCGGTGGCGATTTCGTAGTGGCCGCCGCGCAACATGCGGACGCAGGAATCCAGCACGACCTCTTCGTCGTCAATCAGCAAAATCTTGTAGCGTTCGTTGCCCATCAGGCTTTTCCCTCCGCGTGGATCGGTAACCGCACAGTGAACGTGGTACCCTTGCCAACTTCGCTTTCGACCGAAATGGTGCCCTGATGTTCCTTGATGATCCCAAAACTGATGGCCAAACCCAGACCGGTTCCGTGGGTGGCTTCCTTGGTGGTGAAGAACGGGTCGAAGATCCGGTCCAGATGCTCCTTGCGGATGCCATGCCCGGTGTCGGCGACCTCGATTTCGATATTTTGATCGGAGGGATTGACCCGTGAGCTGATGCGCAACTGTCCGCCGTGGGGCATCGCCTCGGCGGCGTTGATGATGAGATTCATGAAAACCTGCTGCATCTGGGTCGGGTCCACCACCACCTCCGGTAGGTCCGATGTCATCGTGGCAATGATCTGGATATTGTGGAACAGCGACTGGTGTTTGACCAGCGAGATGCAATCGTTGAGAACACTGTTGATGTTGATGGAGCGCTTCTGCGGCTTGTGCTGCCGCGAGAAATCTAACAGGCCGCGCACAATACCGGTGCAGCGTTTGGCCTGCGTGACAATTTTTTGC
>Ga0272448_1000360_pt1 | contig 70603 bp, 60 predicted proteins | sample YNPCB0191_FD_202220 | JGI IMG/M metagenome (GOLD analysis project Ga0272448, IMG submission 202220) | Hot spring sediment microbial communities from Yellowstone National Park, WY, United States - YNP-CB-019-1 | ecosystem: Environmental > Aquatic > Thermal springs > Hot (42-90C) > Sediment...
CGCTTTCTCGTGTGTGGAGATGGAGGACATCCCATTCCTGTTTGAGACCATGCGCCAGGCGGTTCTTGACGTGCGCCGGGGGAAATAGCGCCTGCGATTCAGCGGGGCCGATAATCAGAACAGCGACGCACATTGGGGCGCAAGGGGTTGCGGCAGGCCCCCCCATAGTCGTAGCGGCAGGTATCGCAGAGGATGCTGCCGACACCAAGGATGTCCGTGAGCCATTGCCAGAAGCGACGCAGGATGCGCAACAAGGCTTATCCTTCAGCGATTGTTGAACCCGCGACAGATGACCCTTTGATTTACAATAGCAGAACCTGCCAATGAAGTTCAAACGAAACCATCGCGCAGTGTGCGAGGAGACATCATGAATACTGCTGCTGTTCGCGGCCTCGCCCTTTTCGCGATGCTCCTGCTGCTGGCCCTGCCTGCAGCAGGCGGCGATGTCGCCGTGTGCACACTGGAAAATGGTCTGCAGGTAGCAGTTCGGGAAAACCCCCGGTCGCCATTGGTGACGGTGCGCATCTATGTCCGCGTCGGGAGCATGTGGGAAGACGACCTTCTAGGCGCCGGGCTGAGTCACCTTCTGGAACATATCGTTAGTGGCGGCAGCACGCGGACACGCTCAGAAGCACAAGGCGAGCGCCTTGCGGCGCGCATCGGCGGGCAGGTGAATGCCTATACCACCAAAGACCACACCTGCTACCACATAACGACGTTGAGCGAATACTTTGAGCCGGCCCTTGAACTCCTTACCGACTGGGTGACTAACGCAACCATCACGACCAAGGAGTTCACACGCGAACAAGGCGTGATCCTGCGTGAGATGGGCACCCGCTATGCCAGGCCAGAGACGCTTCTCTTTGAGCAGTATGCGCAACTCATGTTCCGCGTGCACCCGGCGCGTCACCCGGTAATCGGCTATGAGGACCTTTTCAAGAAGGTAACCCGCGAAGATGCGCTTCGTTTCTACCAACGCTGGTATCGCCCGAACCACATGCTACTGGTGGTCGCTGGCAACGTGAACTCAGAACACGTCTTCAGCCGCGTACAAGAGCGGCTGGGCCGGCTGCCACGCGGCCCGGAAGTGGCGAAGGCCCTGCCCTCTGAACCGGAGCAGGTGTGCCCGCGTGTCCATGTACAGCGAGCCGATGTGCAGGTTGCCTACTTGGCGCTGGGCTACCGCACGGTGCCAGTAACACACGCCGACCTCTATCCGCTGGACCTTGCTGCCTTTGTCCTCGGCCACGGTCCGAGTGCGCGGCTGGTGCGGGCGGTCCGTGATGAGCAGAAACTCGTGCACAGCATCTCCTGCTGGTCGGATACCCCCGCCTACGATGCGGGGAATTTCACCATCTTCGCCACTCTAGACCCCAACCGACTGGAGGCTGCAAAGGCGGCAATCATTGCTGAACTGGAGCGCCTGAAACGCGAGCCCGTCGCCGCAGAGGAACTCGCCAAAGCCAAACGTCAAAAGGTGGCAGAGCACTTTCAGAGTCTGCAAACCGTTGAAGACCAGGCACAGCAGGTTGCCTGGGACCTGATGGCGACGGGCGACCCGGAATTCAGCGCCCAGTACACAGCCAGGATCCAGCGCGTGACGACAGAGGAAATCCAGCAGGTGGCCCAGCGCTACTTTGCACCGGAACGACTTTGCCTTTACGCGTTGGTGCCGAGATCAGCGCCGGCGACGAAGACCACGAGCGAGGAAACAACCGCCACTTTGCCGAGACCGACGTCCACCGAGTCTGCGCCTGCGATCTCGGCCATTCCAGATGGGTCGGCACTTGCCCGCAACAGAAAAGAAACAACTGCCGGCGAGTTAGAAAAGCACGTCCTCCCCAACGGTCTCACGGTAATCTGCAAGCGCAATGCCGACCTGCCCCTGGTTAGCGCTGTCGCAGTCTTTCTTGGCGGGGTGCGGGCCGATCCGCCTGGCAAGGCCGGTCTCTGCCATCTGACTGCAGATATGTTAATGCGCGGGACCAAATCGCGCTCTGCGCACCAGATCACCACAACCCTGGATGCACTGGGCGCAACAATGTCTGCTTCTGCGGGGAACAATAGCCTCTACGTGAGCGCCACCTGCCTGAAGGAAGACCTGGGCCAAGTGCTGGAGATTCTGGCGGATGTCGTGCGACATCCGACCTTTCCTGAGGATGAACTGGAGCGGCGACGAAACCTGCAACTGGCGGCCATCCGCCGTGGTTGGGACGACCTGCATACGGCGGGGATGCGCTTGCTGCGCAAAGAGGTTTACGGCGGCGCAGAAGGGCTTGCACTGCCCTACGCCTGGGACGCACTGGGCGTGGAAGAGACGGTGAAGAGCCTGACGCGGGCCGATCTGGTGGCGATGCACGCGCGACTGTTCGGCGCCAACAATATGGTGCTGGCTATTGTGGGCGACATCACACCGGCGGCAGCCCTGGAAACGGCGCGGGCACATTTCAGTGATTTCAGCGCCGTGCCCGATCCGAAACTGCGCGAAGCAGCTCACCTGCCACCGCCAAGAGCCAAACGGATACAGCAAACCACCACCAAAGAGATGGCAATTATTCTCTTGGGCTATCCAGGCATTACGCTGCGCGACACCAAGGATCGTCCAGCGATGGAAGTACTTGATGCCATTGTCTCAGGGATTAGACTGCCGGGTGGCTGGCTGCACCGAGAGTTGCGCGGACGGCAACTGGTGTACGAGGTTCACGCGTATAATTGGATCGGTTTGGACCCTGGTCTCTTCGTAACATACGCCATTTGTGAACCGGACAAAGTCAACGAGGTGCGCGAAGTCATACTAAAACACTATGCACGTGCAACACGATACCTGCCTCCCGCCGAGGAGCTGGACATCGCCAAGAAGGCCTCGGCCACTGCCCAGGCACTTGAACTCCAGGAGAACATAGACCAGGCGCTCGACATGGCCCTCAATGAACTCTACGACCTAGGCTATGACTACTCCCAGCGCTTCCGCGAGGCTATCCTTGCGGTGACAGCGGAGGACGTGCGCCGCGTCGCTCAGCGATATCTGACGGAACCAGTTGAGGTGGTCCTGACAAAACAGTAAGGGCCCCGCGGCTCACTCCTGCGCCAACACTCACGACTTGATGCTCACCCACTCCTGGTTCTTGACACAAGCGGGCAGCGACCGTGTGGCCAGGTGATAGCGTAGACATTCGCAACAGATGCCATGACGTTCACAGTCATCGTGGCGGCAGGCACAACTTTTCTTGTTGGCACGGACCTTACATTCCATACCGAACCCTTCTCTTGCCAAAAAAGACAAGAAATTGTTCCTGCAATATACATCGCATGATAGGATTTTGTCCAGAACCCTCCGCGTTTGTTTGACAATGCGCGAAAACATCGCCTATACTGTGCAAGTGTTGCGCATTTTCTGCCCATTCTTTCGCGAATACAGTCCGAGTCCGGATGAATCAGCATGAATTCAGAAGCCAGAACCCGCTTCGGCAAGTATGAACTGCTTGCCACCATTGAGACAGCCAGCATGGCTACGCTCGCGAAAGCACTGGACACAGAAACGCGGCGGACGGTTCTTTTGCGGGTGATGAGCCGTTCGGCTTCCGAAAACCCGGCGCTCGCCCGATTTTACGACGCCCTGCAGAATAGCGAAGTCCACCACGTGGATGATGCCAATATCCTGCGCCTTCTGGAGGTGGGGCAAGTAGACAAGCAATACTACATGGCCTTTGAGTTCATGGAGGGCGAGCCGCTGTCGCGCCTGATGACACAACGACGCTTCTCCGTAGAGGAGGCATTAGCAATAGTGCGGCACGTAGCCGAGGGGCTGCGCGCCTTGCACCAGCGCCACATTGTCCATGGTGATGTCAAACCCGCGAACATACTCGTAGGCAAGGATGCCCGTGGCCAGTTCGCTGTCAAACTCGCACCTGTGGATCTTGCCGCCAGTGCCACTGAGGGCATGATCTCCATTTATGGTGAGCTGGTCGGCTCGCCGCGCTACATGGCGCCGGAGCAGATTGAAGGTAAACCGATAAGCCCACGCGCCGATATCTACGCCCTCGGTATCGTGGCCTACGAACTCCTGGCCAACCGCCCGGCGTTCGAGGTAAAGAGCACTCTCGGCTACCTGCGCGCTCACTGCGATGAGGATCCAATACCGCTGGCGCAACTGGACACCGCCTTGCCAGTTGAAATCAGTCTGGTGGTTCAAAAAATGATAGCCCGTGACCCGCGGATGCGTTACCGCAATTCTCAGAGCCTTATTGATGATCTGTACCGGGTGGAAATGCGGATGGCAGGCCATCCTGCAGAGGCGGTGCCGGCGGACGTAGATTCAGTCTTTGCAGCACGGGCACAAACGCCAGTCGTCCAGCCTCGCGCCAGCTTGGCAGGACGTATCATCATGACCGTCTTCGCCGTCGTCACTGGCCTCCTTATTGGCGCGGTGGCGTTTCTCTCAATGACGGTGGCCGACCTGCGAGCAGAACTGGCGCGGGTAACGCGCAGCCCAAGCCCTAAGCCAACCACGCTGCCCGCGACAGCACCGCCACGAACCACCAATCTGGCGGAGGAGGCCTACAAAAGCCTTTCTCAAGAGGTGGAACGACTCCTGCAGAACAAGGAATTTGATGAGGCAACCCGACGGCTGGAACGTTTTGCCGCAGAACATGCAAACAGCGTCTGGGCAGAGAAAGCGCGCACGCAGATGGCGCGTGCGCTTTTCGCTCGCGCTGAGGCGCTGGAAGCCAGCGGCGACCTGGCAGGCGCGCTCACCTGCCTGCAGCGCCTGACATCCGAATTCGCGGACAGTTCCTGGACGACAAAGGCGACAGAGACCATCCCGGCGCTACTCTACAAGCAATACCAGCAGGCATTGGCCAGCCAAAACTGGACAGAGGCCGAACGCCACCTGCAGGTCATCATGCGCGAGTATCCCCAAGCGCCTGTCGCTGAAACTGCCGCCTCAATGCTGCCGCGCCTTCTCGTTGAATGGGCCGAAGATGCGCTACAACGTGTCCAGCCCGAAGAGGCCGCAGCAAGATTGCGACGGGTGATTGAGGAGTTTCCACGGAGCGACTGGGCCAAGCAAGCTGCCAGCCGCCTGCCGCAGGCTGAATTGCGGGCTGCCCAGCGACTGGTGGGGGCGGGCAAGTTCCAGGAAGCAATTATGAAACTGGCTGCCATCCAGAAGTCGTATCCCGGTTCCGGTGAAGCCGTCCAAGCAATGGAGGAGCGCGAGAGAGTCCTAGTGCAGTGGGCCCAGATGCTCATGGAGCAGGGCAAGATTGAGGAAGCCCTGGAAAAACGCGAACAACTAGAGAAGGAGTTCCCGCGCGGCCGCTGGGCCCGATCTCCATCCGGGGACTTGGCAGAACTGGCGCGCGTGGCCAGAGAACTGCGGGTGAGGGCCGCAGCCTCCGGCGAACCGGTGACGCCAATGGCAATTCTCTTTACCTATGCTACCGAACTCATGCAGAGCAAAAAAGAAAGTGCGGCCCTCACCTGGTATCGCAAACTCATCGCGCGCTACCCTAATAGCCCAGAAGCCAGGCGAGCCGCCGAGTTGGCGAGTGACCACCTCTTTGCCCAAGCGCAAAAATTTATGCAGACGGCTGAGTTGAAGAGTGCCTGGGAGATCCTCAAACAGGTGGCAGAGGAGTTCCCTGACAGCAAGTCCGGTGTGGCCGCAGCCGCCGAGGTTAAGTTGCTCGCCCAGACACCGAAGGGAATGGTCTTCATTCCCGGCGGGTCCTTTGTGATGGGCAGCGACCTGGAAGAACTCTTTGCACTCGGCGAGAAGGTCGGGCTGGTGCGTTCGGTGATCAAGGGACAATATGGTTCAGAAACTCCCCGGCGACAGATGTCTCTGCCGGGTTTCTACATTGACCGCACCGAGGTCACCAACGCCGAATACAAGCGTTTCATTGACGCGACGAACCATCCCCCACCGCCCAGTCCAGCATGGAACGGCCGCGACCTCCTCCCAGGCTTCGCGGATCATCCGGTAACCCACGTATCATACGAAGATGCCGAGGCCTACGCACGCTGGGCTGGAAAGCGACTGCCCACGGAGGAGGAGTGGGAGAAAGCTGCGCGTGGACCGGATGGGCGACGTTACCCTTGGGGCAACGAGTTTGATCTGAAACGGGCGAATTTGAAGGGCAGCGGAAAAGACGGCACTGCGCCGGTCGGCAGTTTTCCCGCCGGGGCCAGCCCCTACGACGCTCTGGACATGGTGGGCAATGTATGGGAGTGGACCGCAAGCAACGCCCTCCCCTATCCGGGAAGCGAGGGGGCACGACTCAACCCCCAGTGGAAAGTAACCCGCGGTGCCTCGTATGAGGAGTCGGCAGCACTTGATGCGACGGCAACCGTGCGCTTCCCCCGCGACCCGTCCACCCGCTCTCCCAGTCTCGGCTTTCGGTGCGTACTGTCAATCGAGCGCGATACATCGGCCAAGATTACAGAATAGCGCCACGGAAGCGATGCCCTTGCATCTGCTGGCGTCAATAGTGATGGCCGCAGGCCACCTCTGGAGGGTCTTGGTAGGCTAGCCGGCAGGTCAGGCTGTGGGAGTTTGCGTCGGCGTACTCGTTGATGCCACAGCGCCGCTGACCTTCTCTTTCATTAACTTCCCCATCCGGAAGATAACAACACGCTTGGCTGGCACACCAACCCGCTGGCCAGTGCGAGGGTTCCGACCTATGCGGGGCTTGCGCTGCACAATCTCAAAGATGCCGAAGTCACGAAACTCCATGCGGTTGCCTTCGGCAAGCGCGGCAATGATTTCATCCAACAGGAGTTGCAACGTCTGCTTGATAGAAACCTGGGTGAGTCCCGTCTTAGCCGCTATACGTTCGGCAAGTTCTCGCTTCGTGATGGTAGCCATCCCGAATCTCCGCAGCCGTTTAACCAACACAGAAGAATAGCCCTGTCTCCCGCTCCCTGACGAGGTAATATAAGCGTCGGTGACCACTCCGTCAAGAGGAAAATTCCGCAATTGTTTCTATCCTGAATCCTGTCCCCTTGACGCGCGGCCGCTGCAGTGCTAGAAGTGCAAGAGAGGCAAGTGGCATTCGTCAGGAGCAGGGGAGGCGACCGTGATTCCTTTTGCCCAACGAACCCTTGGGTTACCTTTACTTGCGCTGGTTGTAATCCTCGCCTGCTGGTGTAGCACCGCACCTGCAGCTTCCTCAACCATTAAGGAAGGAGGTAGAGACATGGCCATAGTGGTAACGAGTACCGCCTTCAAGGATGGCGAGATGATGCCGAAGCGATACACGCTGGACGGCGAGAATTTTTCGCCACCATTAGCCTGGACGGGAGTCCCGGCGGGCACAAAAAGTCTGGCACTCATTTGCGACGATCCCGATGCGCCGCGCGGAACCTGGGTGCATTGGGTCATTTTCAATCTACCCGCTGGTCTGACCGAGTTGCCGGAGCAGGTGCCACGCAGCAGGACACTGAACAATGGCGCATGCCAGGGCACCAACGACTTCGGCAAGATTGGCTACGACGGCCCAGCACCGCCGAGCGGCACCCACCGCTACTACTTCAAGATTTACGCCCTGGACAAACTCCTCGACCTGAAGCCAGGGGCCACTAAAGCGGATGTTCTCAAGGCAATGCAGGGCCACGTCTTGGCTGAGGGGCAGTTGATGGGCAAATACCGCCGGTGAGGCAGCATGCGTCGCAATCCGCAATATTGCGGCACAGCGAAAAAAGGCGGAAGAAAAAGCAGAGAACGCAACCAGCCGTGGGGGTGGGTTAGCGCTCTCATTTCTCAGGTATAACGTCCGGAACCTTGCGCAGTTCCACGCTGCCTGATAGATAGAGGTCGCGACCGGAAAAGGCCATGCTTCCACCTATGCGGGCCATGCCGACAACCTCTATCTCAGCATCCTCGGGGTTGATGCGCACCAGGGCGTTGCCGATGAAGGTCCAGACCTTGCCATCAGGACCCAGGCGGAAATCAAACATCCCGCCATCGTGTCGGTCGTGGCGCACACGCCATTCCAATGCGAAGGGCAACTTCTTGCGGAAGGCAACCTGACCCGTGCCCACGTCCACGCCGTAGAGAAGACTACCGGTCGGATCGTCCGGGTCACTGCACATCCCCAGAACACGCGTCCCACCTACACCCAAGATCGGACCAGTGCTGTCAAGGTTCGCCACCGGCTCTATGGTTCGCACCACCTGGTTGCGGGCCGTATCCAGGACGAAGAGGCACCCTTGAGACGGCTTGGGCACGCCCCGTGCACGATCTTCCACTGCTCTGGTGGAAAGGACCAGAATCGTGCCTTCGGCGGCGGTAGTAGCGTAGTGAATCTGGTAGTTATTGAAAGGGTCGCGCAAGCCGCCTGCCGCGCCTGTCTTGGGGTCGTACCATGCCAGACCACCCTGAATGCCATCGCGGTACCAGCGCCCGCCAAAGTACAGAAGCCCGTTTGCACCCACCGCCGCTGCATATGGATGGTGCACGCCAGACCAGGTGCGCAACACGAGGAGGTAGCGCGGATTAGCATCAGGTGCGCGCTCCGAAATCGTCTTGCCCATGAACTCGGTCGTGTTGGCCGTCCACGGCCTGGACCAATCATAAACGTAGAGGGCAGAGCTCGGATACCCGCACAGCCAGACCTTACCGTCGTGGATGACTGCCGAATACTGGCTCAAATGAATCTTGCCAAGATGCGTCAGTTCCTCCGTCTGCGGATCGTAGATGAAGTTGCCCTGATAGGCGTCGCTCTGGCCGAAGATGCGGCCATCTGGTAGTTCGCGCACCCAGGTTGTGCGTCGGTTCTCATACATTGGAGTTTTGAAGCGGATGACTTTCCAGCCGCGTGCTTCCGGCAATTCACCCGCTGCAGTCACTTCTTCCACCATCTGCCAGCGATAGCGATACCAGAACTCGACAGCGCCGTCGCGCGTCGGCTGGAGGCGACCCTGCCAAGTCTCCGGACGCGGCGGTTCGCTCACCCAGGGTTTACTATCTTTCGGCATCGGCCAAGGCGGGGCCTCGTTCGGATCCTTCTTCTCAATTGCCCGGCCCTGATAAAGCCAGTATTCAACCTTGCGCTCGTAGCCGCCCTCTACGTAAGTCCCCTTGAAGCCCAAGTAGCGTGTGGCAATTGCCCCATGGCGCAGTTGTCTTATCTGCAAGTCCTCGCCCGCGCGGGCGGTTTCCAAGATAACCTCATCCTTGCCTGTCTGACGGTCGTAGGCAACCAGATACCAAGGAATCTTGCCGCTGGCTACATAAACGTAACGATCGTCGGCCGCCAGCGAATAACCCCAGACCCCTTCCGGCTTGTGCGAGGGGCCGATGGGGCCATAGTTCGTCACCTTCCCCGTCACGGGGTCAATTTGGTAGGCACCCGCCCTACCGAGCGCCCCGTAACTGCCGGTGCCGTAAATCTTGCCATCGGTGCCGATGGTTAGGTCGTTCTTCTCGCCACCGAGGTCGGGAACGATAACGCCGTGGTCGGTAAACTCGTTTGTGGTCGGGTCGTATATGTGCAGATTCATGCCCACTCCAAGTTTGACCGACGCATGATAGATCTTACCGTCGGGGCCGAGAATGGTCCCGCCCCGGCACTGCTGACGTGGCGGCATGCGAATCTGCTTCACCACGCCACTCCCCAGGTCCATCACTGCGCCAATGTTCGGCCCAAGGTAACTGGGATAATACCACTGGATAACGTCATGGGTCTTGCCATCGGGGTTGGGGGCCCACCACTGCGGCCCGAGCTGCACGGTGGTGATGGGAATCCCGACGCCGACCTCGTAGAGCGGCTCGGCTTCCACGATCTTCAGTTTGAGGTCGGGCTGCTCCTTGGCACGCCATTCCCCTGCGTGAGCAAACACAACGACGCTCAGCCAAATCAACATTGCCACCACAACCACACCATATCGATCTCGCCTCATCAACTTGCATCCCCTTTTTGTGACCTGCGCCTCTAATTCCAATGTTTCACCCTGCGAGCCAGCCGCCATCCACATAGATCGTTTGTCCGGTGATGTAGCGCGAGGCGTCAGAGGCAAGGAAGACAACCGCTCCCTTCAGGTCCTCCGGATTGCCCCAGCGCTTCATTGGGATGCGCATCCTGATCTTCGGACCACGGTCGGGGTGGTCTTCCAGCCCGGCAGTGAGGTCGGTCTTGAAATAGCCTGGTCCAATGGCATTGACACGAATGCCATACTGTGCCCACTCAACAGCCAGCGAGCGCGTCAAGAGCGTCACCCCCGCCTTACTCGCCGCGTAGGCGGGAATATGCGGCATACCGATTACAGAGATCAGCGAGGCGATATTGATAATCTTGCCCCCTCTGCCCTGTTCAATCATCACTCTGCCTACTTTCTGGCAGAGAAAAAAGACCGCCTTGACGTTGATGGCCATCACGCGGTCCCATTCACTTTCCGGGAAGTCGGTCGCAGGAGCACGATAAGTGGTGCCGGCGTTGTTCACAAGAATATCAATACCGCCGAAGGCAGCGAGAGTACGCTCAACCAACACGTCAAGGTCGCCGAGCCGACAGACGTCCGTGGGGACGACCAGCGCGCGCCGGCCGAGTGCCTCAATCTCCGCTCTAACGCCATTCAGGTGGGCTTCCGAACGACCCGCTAAGACCACATCTGCTCCAGCCTCAGCCAGGCCCAGTACCAGTGCCCGCCCCAGGCCGCGTCCTGCGCCCGTAACAATCGCCTTCTGCCCGTCCAGTCGGAACTCGTCAAGGACCATGAATCTCACCCCGCTCTCCGTTGCGCACTATCAACGGTGGTGAATTCTAGCCGTTTCAACTGTATCTTATCAACACGGAGAAAACAGACAGGAAGCCACGTCTGTACGCTTGCGTGTATGCCAGCCGTGTGCTAGTCTTGCTTATGTCAGATGCTCCAACCACTGAGGGCAGGCAATGTTAGGAGCCATCCGCAGATTCTTCAAACTTGACGAATTGGGAACCACAGTCGGCACAGAAATCCGCGCCGGCCTAGTGACTTTCATGGCTCTCGCCTACATCATATTCGTCCAGCCAGGGATGTTGGCACAGGCCGGGATGGATTTCGGCGCCGTCATGATGGCTACGTGCCTGGCCAGTGCGCTGGCCACTATCCTGATGGGGCTTTTGGCCAACTATCCCATTGCGCTGGCACCGGCAATGGGACACAACGCCTTCTTTGTCTTCGTCGTCTGCGGAATGATGAAGGTGCCCTGGCAGGTGGCGCTCGGCGCCAATTTCATCTCGGGCATGATCTTCGTCCTTATCTCCTTTGTCGGCCTGCGCGAGCACCTCATGGACGCCGTGCCCCCCACCTTGAAGAATGGCATCGCGGTCGGCATCGGAATGCTTATCGCCATCATCGGTCTGCAAAACGCAGGTATCGTGGTGCACCAGCCGGCCACCATTGTGGGCCTCGGCAATCTCAAGGCACCGCATGTTCTTCTCTCGCTTTTCGGGCTGGCGGTGGTCTCACTCCTCATGGCGCGGCGTGTGCCCGGCGCGATTCTCATCAGCATGCTGCTGACAGCGGCTTACGGTGCTGCGCTCGGCTTCCTGGAGTTTCCTCGTCAAATGGTTGCCCCGCCGCCCTCACTGCGGCCTACCTTGGCCCGACTTGACATCGCTGGCGCTCTGCAGTTGCGCCTGGTGGACGTCATCTTTGTCTTTCTCTTCCTTGACCTCTTTGACACCATCGGGACGCTCATCGGCATCGGCCAGCAGGGCGGGTTCATGCGTGAGGGCAAACTGCCGCGCGCCCGCGAGGCGCTCTTCGCCGATGCCGTCGGCACCGTGGCGGGCGCCTTTCTCGGCACCTCCACCATCACCTCCTACATTGAAAGCAGTGCGGGGGTCAGCGAGGGCGGGCGCTCCGGCCTGGCTAACATGGTCACTGCCCTTCTCTTCATTGCCGCCATCTTTTTCAGCCCGGTCATCGCAGTCATCGGCGGCGGCTATCATGACCCGGTCAGCGGCGGGCACTTTAACTTCGTCACTGCTCCCGTCCTCATCGTCATCGGAAGCCTGATGCTCAGCAATATTCGCGAGATTCATTTTGGCGATGTCACTGAGGCCATCCCTGCGTTCTTGGCGATTATTCTCATGCCGCTGACGTTCAGCATCACTGAGGGTATCGCCTTCGGGTTCATCTCTTATGCATTTCTCAAGTTGGTGACGGGGCGGGGACGCGAGGTCTCGTGGCTCGTTTATCTATTCAGCATCCTTTTCATCGTGCGTTACATTGTGAGCTAGCAAGGGAAGGTTACCATTCACACCAAGTTCGCGGCCCAAGTTTTCCTGCGCCTGATGATTACCGCATTATGCCTTTTTGCTTCTAGCTGCGGGGCACGTCCACCTGCTGACGTCTCTGAGGTCGCAACGACCACCCAACCGCCTAGAGAAACCACAAATCTCATGGTGCAGGTCTCAGCAGAGCTTGTTGCCCGGATTCACGATGCAGCAGGGGCAGGTGACACGGCACGGGTGCGCGGCCTCCTTACTGCACATCCTGCGCTTGTGAATGCACAAGACGCAGGCGGGGGAACCCCCCTCCATTCGGCCACATTCCACGGGCGCAAGGAGGTGGTGGAACTCCTGCTTAATCACGGCGCCGACGTAAATGCAAAGAAGAATGATGGCTGGACGGCGCTGCACTTCGCGGCCTGGAAAGGTCTGGACGAAATCGTGCTCATCCTTCTGCAAAGTGGTGCCGATCCTAACGCCCGCAAGAACGATGGTGCAACACCACTGCACGAGGCCGTCATGTTCGGTCATAAGCCTGTAGTCGCGCTCCTTATCACGCACGGCGCGGACGTCAACGCTGAAAAGAACGACGGTTGGACACCACTGCGTCTCGCCCGCTGGCGAGGCCACAGGGACATTGCTGATGCGCTGTTGCAAGCGGGCGCCAAGCGTTAGCCGGTTGGGCCATTTGCCGAATCCAAGGGATACCACACGCTGCCTGGCAGGCGTTCTCTGGGAGCAAGTTATTTGGTAGGCACACCGTTGTGACGGCGGGGCTGGGTCGGTCTGGGGAAGGTGACCGCCACCGCCCTCAATTGCCATCAAAACACCACAACCAGATACGTAGAACACAGCGACCCATAGTGTTCGCGCACCTCAACCTCGCTCTACTGCCCCATTACTATTTCCACTCAGGCCAGCGATGCTACGTCAGACGTGGTTAGTCTTGGGAGCGGAAACCTTGCGGAGTCCTGTGGCCGGATTGACAGTCCGCCTGAGCGGGGATAAGATAATGAGCCCGGGCGCACGTCGTCATTCCGGCATTTAGCATTTCCCCGGAGACGCGGCGGTGAAACTACGACGTTCTTGGCTTGGTGTGTTGTTTGTAGGTATGGGAATGGTGGTCGTGTTGTGGACTGGTTCCGCAAGCACGGCGGCCACGGCACATCAACCGGCCACGAGCGCTAGTGAAGCCTTCGCCGCCGCGCAGACAGATGATGTAGTCGCAACGGTGAATGGAGAAAAGATAACCCGCAAAGCACTGACCGATTTTCTCATCCTGCAGTACGGCCAACCAGCGCTGGAACTTCTTATCCGAGAGAAACTCGTTGAACAGGAGGCACAGCGGCTCGCTGTTTCGTGCACCGAAGCAGAAATTGAGGCAAGACTCAACGATGAGATTGAGCGACTACTGCGGCGTCTGGCGAGTGAGGCAGGGGTCAGTTACCCTGATGGCCTGGCATCGCACCTGACCCGCATAGGTCGGTCCCCGGAAGATGTCCGAGGGGAAATGAAACAAAAGTTGGGGCCACATGCGCGCGCCAATGTCCTCCTGGAGAAGATGGCAGCAGCAAATGTCCAGGTAACCGAAGACGAAGTACGGCAACTCTATGATGATCGCTATGGCCCCAAGGCGGTGGTGCGGCAGATAGTCTGCGCTGGGCGCGCGGAAGCCGAACAAGTGCGCCAGCGTCTCATGGCAGGAGCAGACTTCGCGACCTTGGCGCGGGAGAAGTCCATGGACCCGATCTCCAGAGACCGCGGCGGCGAAATGTCGCCGCTGCCCAACCGCGGTGTCCTGGGCAAGGCTGCATTCCGGCTCAAACCTGGCCAGTTCAGCGACGTAATCAGGACCGATGATGGTTTCCACATCCTTCAGCTGGAGCGATTCCTGCCAGGGCAGGAGGTGAAGTACGAGGAGGTGCGGGAAACACTGCGTGCCGAAGTGTTGCGCGAAATGGCCAAGAGACGAATTCCCGAATTACTCAGCCAACTTTACCACCGGGCGGAAATCCGGCGCATGCTGGCGGTGGAGGCAAAGTAGGCATGGCAAGAAGTATCCATCTAAGAGTATCGCCGCGGGTGGAGTCGCTGCCGCCTTACATCTTCGGGCGCATCAACAGCCTAAAGTACGAGTTACGCCGACAGGGTGCGGACGTGATTGACCTGGGGATGGGCAATCCCAACGACCCTGCGCCAGCGGCTGTTGTGGAGAAACTGTGCGAAGCGGTGCGCGATCCGCGCAATCATCGCTACAGTGATCCCCAGGGCCTCCTCAATCTGCGCCGCGAAGTGGCCAAGCGATACCTGGAGCGAAGCGGCGTCAAACTGGATCCGGAAGAGGAAATAATCTGCACCATCGGGTCTAAAGAAGGCATCAGCCATCTCTGCCTCGCCATTTTGAGCCATGGCGATATAGTGCTTTGCGGCAGTCCAGCCTACCCGGTGCACCATTACGCGCCGCAACTCGCTGGTGCGACGCTCGTCACCTTCCCCATCGCCGATGAAACTAGTATGCTGCGCGAGATCCACGACATTACCCAACGCCTGCGTCCGCGGCCCAAACTTCTTATCCTCAACTTCCCCCACAACCCCACCACCACCACTGTGGAGCCGGCCTTCTTCCGCGAGGTGGTGCGCCTAGCACGCAAGTTCGGCCTGCTTGTTTTGCATGATTTTGCCTATGGCGCCACAACCTTCGATGGCTATCAGGCGCCCTCATTTCTCTCCCAGCCGGGGGCCAAGCAGGTGGGCGTTGAGTTTACCACCATGTCCAAGGAGTTCAATATGGCCGGATGGCGGGTCGGCTATTGCGCCGGCCGCCGTGAAGTCATCGCTGCCCTGAAGCGCCTGAAGGCATACTACGACTACGGCATCTTTCAGGCCATTCAAATTGCCTCCATCATTGCGTTGCGCCATTGCGCCGCGGATGCCGTAGCACAGGCAGCAGTCTATCAACGTCGGCGCGACGTGCTTTGCGACGGTTTAGAGCGCATCGGATGGCCGGTGCAGCGACCCCGCGCCAGCATGTTCGTGTGGGTGCCGATACCGAAACCATTCCGGGCTGAAGGTTCGCTGGATTTGGCCCTGCGCCTGCTGCGAGAGGCCCAGGTTGCCGTCGCACCTGGCAAAGCTTTTGGTGAGGAAGGCGAAGGCTTTCTGCGTCTATCGCTGGTGGAGAACGAATTGCGGCTGAAGCAGGCCGTGCGGCAGATCGGGAGGCGGTTCGGGCTGAGCAACCTGTATCGCAGGAAGTAGGATCATGGCGAAGACATTTTCAGGTGGGATTCATCCGGGGGACTTCAAAGAGCGTACGCGTGGTCTGCCAATTGTAGAGGCCCCCCTCCCCGACAGGGTGGTCATTCCACTCCTGCAGCACATTGGGGCACCATGCAAGCCGCTGGTGGAGCGAGGGGCACAAGTCAAGACCGGCCAGCCGATCGGCGCCGTACAGGGATTCGTCTCAGCGCCAGTGCACGCCTCAATAACCGGCAAGGTCAAGTCCATTGAGCCAATGCCGCATCCCGTAAGCGGCAAACGCCTCCCCGCAGTCATCATTGAGCGCACCGGTGAGGATGAATGGTACGAAGGCGTGAACCGGCCACGCGATGTGACATCTCTAGGCCCAGATGAACTGCGTGAAATCATCCGTGATGCCGGCATTGTGGGTATGGGAGGTGCCGCCTTTCCCACACATGTGAAATTGACGCCCCCGCCTGAACATCCGATCGATTCCGTCATCCTCAACGCTGCCGAGTGTGAACCTTACCTGACTTGCGACGAAAGGCTTATGATTGAGCGTGCCGCCGACGTCCTGGCGGGTTTGCGCCTGGTGCAGCGTATTCTAGGGAGCGTGAAGGCTTATGTCGGCATTGAAGCCAACAAGCCGGAGGCCTATGCCGCGCTGCGCGAGGCGGTCGGGAATGACCCCAGCATCAGTATTCAGACGGTGGAGGTGAAATACCCGCAGGGCGCAGAGCAGCAACTCATCAAGGTGCTCCTCGGCCGCGAAGTGCCTTGGAAGGGCGGGTTGCCGATGCAAGTAGGAGTAGTGGTGCACAATATCGGCACAGTGCTGGCCATTTTTGAGGCAGTAACATGCGGTATGCCGCTGATTCGGCGCGTGTTGACAATCACCGGCGATGCAGTGGGCGAACCCGGAAATTACATGGTACGCATCGGCACGCCGGTCGGCGCCCTACTCGCACAGGCCGACGTGGCCCCGGACGCCAGTAAACTAATCCTCGGCGGGCCGATGATGGGCTTGGCGCAATGGACTGACGAGGTTCCGGTCCTTAAGGGCACAAGCGGCATCCTGCTCCTCCGCAATGCTGCAAGCGTTGTATCGCGCCCGTGCATTCGCTGCGGTCGCTGCGTGCGTGCCTGTCCGCTACGCCTGCTTCCGGCCGAAATCAGCCGCGCCATGGAGGCCGGGCGAGTAGACCTCGCCAACGAGTTCTACGTCACCGAGTGTAAGGAGTGCGGCTGCTGCGCCTATGTGTGCCCTTCCAAGCGGTCTATCGTCCAGCAGGTGAAGGTTGCTAAGGCGGAGTTGATGCGGCGACGGGCAGAAGAACGGGCGCGCCAGAATGCACGCGCAGCACAGCAGACCGCGGCGAGTTGAAGCGCCGCCGTAAAGCGAAAGTTCAGCATGGAAAAGAAATGGGTCGTCGGTCCATCGCCTCACCTCCTCTCACCGGAGTCCACACCCCGCATAATGTGGCAGGTGGTCTTGGCGCTCATACCTGCAGGCGCGTGGGCAGTATATCTCTTCGGCCCAGAAGTGCTCTGGATTATCGGCCTCTCGGTAGGGACGGCGGTAATTACGGAGTGGGTTATACAGAAATGTCGGCGCGTTGCCGTCACCATCACGGACGGAAGCGCAGTAGTAACCGGCCTCCTCCTGGCGTATGTGCTGCCCTCGCACGTACCGACAGAGGCCAACGAGCCGCGCGTTCTGCCCTGGTTCGTGCCGGTGGTGGGGGCAGCAGTTGCCATTGGAATTGCCAAGCAGGCATTCGGTGGCCTGGGCTGCAATATCTGGAATCCTGCGCTGATAGGCCGTGCCTTCGCCCAGGTGGCTTGGCCACAATATGTGAGCCTGGCGCAGTGGAAGATGCCCATCGGCTTGGATATTCAGGCGACTACTGGTGCCACTGGCTTAGCCGTACGGAAGGGAACAGCCTATACCCTCGCTCAGCAGTTCTTTGGTGTAGAGCCAGGCTGCATCGGCGAAGTCAGCGCATTTCTCCTTATCCTGGGAGGAGGCTACCTCATCGTACGGGGCTACGTGAACTGGCGTCTGCCTCTGGCCTACCTCGGCAGCGTGGCCGCACTGGTCGTCGTGCTCCCTGTCCCGGCCGACAAGGCAGCATGGTGGAGCCATGACGCGGCCTATCATCTCTTTGCTGGCGGACTCATGCTCGGCGCGTTTTTCATGGCGACTGACATGGTAACCTCCCCGCTGACTAACCTCGGCCAGTGGATATTCGGTCTGGGCTGCGGGATACTTACGGTGCTCATCCGCTTCTATACGGAGTATCCAGAGGGCGTGTGCTACTCCATTCTCCTAATGAACACTGCGCGCCCACTCATTGACCGGCATACGCGTCCGAAACCATTCGGATATCGCAAGGAGAAGGCCGGATGAAAAACACCATCCGGTTCCCCTTGGTACTGGGGATCATCTGTCTAGTGGCAGCTGCTGGCGTTGGCGGTATGTATGTGCTGACGCGGCCAGAAATTGAGGCGCGGGAAAAAAAGGCACGCGAGCGCGCCTTTGCTCTCGTTTTCGGCCCCGGCGTAGAGGTGACTGAGCGGGAGACGTCCGCTGAAGCCGCCGATGTCAGCAAGCCAGCGAGGGTGACACTCCTTGCCGAAGTGCGACGTGCGGGCAACCTCACCGGCTACGCGGCTATTGTGGAAACTAAGGGCTATGCCGCAGAGAAGATACGGATGATGGTCGGCACCGATCCGCGCGCGGAGCGCATCATTGGCATCAATATCATTTCACAAAAGGAGACCCCCGGCCTGGGATCACGGGTAGACGAAGTGGAAAGCCACGCCACCTGGTGGAAAAAGTTGACCGGTCGCGTTGAAATCTCAGGCGAGCCCGAGCGCCCATGGTTCCAGAAACAGTTTGGCTCACACCAGGACGACAGCACTTGGTTCCCGGTCAAGAACCTGCCGCCCCTAGAGGACACCAAGAGAACACAGGAGGTGGGGGGGACACCTCGCCAGATACAGGCAATCACCGGCGCAACGATCACCACCAAGGCGGTCATCCGCGGCATCCACGAAGCCATTGCCGCCATCCGCAGGGTCAAGGATTCCGGAACAGCGCATTCAAATACGACGGTAGAAGCGAGCAAGGGCAATGAACCCGCCCGCTGAGGAAGCAACGCGCAGCGAACTACAAATGAGCGCCGGCCAGGAACCCTCCGAGCAGCCGAAGGTAGCACCAAGGGCACCCTCGGTAGAGGAGAGCACGAAGCAAACCGAATCGTCCACACCCCCCGGGGCCCACCATCGTGCCATTCTGGAAGCGCTTCTTTTTGCTGCCGAGAAACCACTCAGCGCGCGACAGTTAGCTGAGATGATCGGGGAAATTGACGCGCGCCAGGTCCGGCATCTCGTGGACGAGTTACGCCGCGAGTATGATGAGCAGGGGCGGGCCTTTCAGATTGAGGAAATTGCCGAGGGCTTCCAGTTGTTGACGCGGCCAGAGTTCCGCAACTGGGTCTTGGCGCTGCGACGGGGCAAACGGGATGCGAAACTCTCCGAGGCGGCCATTGAGACCCTGGCGATTGTGGCCTACAAGCAGCCCATCACCCGTGCCCGCATCGAGGACATCCGCGGGGTGCAGAGCGACCACCTACTCCGCGCACTGATGGAAAAACGCCTCGTCAGGATCGTCGGGCGCGACGATGCCCCAGGACGGCCGCTGCTCTACGGAACCACCAAGGAGTTCCTGGAACACTTCGGGCTGAAATCACTCAAAGACCTGCCGACCAGCCGCGACCTGCCCGCCATAAAATAGCGTGCCAGGAGCGAACGCTCGGCGTGATGTCATACCTCCTGCCCCGCGAGAATACCAGATAAGCGCGGCCGCAGGAACGTCGCCGATTTCAAGGAAGGAAACTCATGACAGCAGTTGAGGAGCTGGCGAACGGCGTAACCGCGAGTCAGGCCACCGATGCCCCCACTCTGAAGTGCAACACCTACTGTGAGCGGCCGTACTGCTTCCGGGTTCGCGGCATTTCTTTTATGCGCCGCAGGTTTCCGGCGGCTATGTGGCCGACCGAAAAGAGTGGGAATATGCACCCTGCAAGTTCGGCACCTGGCGACAGCACGTCGTCGTCCGGGGACACCTCACGGTAAGCGTGGCTTACAACCTACTATTCGCGCGGGTGCGGGCCCAAGGCTATGGCGATGGTGCGCATAAACCTGACGAGCGGAGACGAACGAGTCGTCTTCACCTATCTGGATGGTATTTTGCTCGCGCCGCGCATCCGACCATTTCTCCCGATGGGCACCGCACCGCCTATGGGGTCGACCTCTCATACGCGCCACGCAGCGCTTCGGCATCGAAATAGCGGACACGCGCACCAGAGAACGTTGTCTGCTCTGCGAGGACCCGTACATCTGCAATCCCCACACGCAGTTCGACACGGTCAGCGGCAGTTGGACTCTGGTGCAGCACAACAGCGGCTGCCGGTACGCGCCCGACGGCACGCGCCTGCGACTGGTCGGGGAAGATGGCGCCACCATCTTTATGTCGCACACTCGCGACGGCGATATTATGCACCTGCCGGTAGGCCAACCGCACATGACCCCGCTCACCAGACATCAGGTCTGGGTAGGGTGCATGCGGGAAATCATCGTAACCGTCAGGCTCACAGGCGACGTTGAGCAGGAAAAGGGCAACATCCTTTGTCTCGTCCCCGGTTCATCATATCGGCAGATTGCGCCGGGCCGCCGAATGAGCCGCATCGCCCCCCCCTGCGGGCGTTATTTTGCGCAGATGGGGACATGACCCAGGAAATCATCGTCGGCCCGCCCCGCACGGGAAAGACCACCTTCATTTGTCACAGCCAGACTTCCTACAGCCGGGGCCGGTTCGACCAATGCGGCCATGCACACGCCTGCCTCTTCCCGGATTCCCGCCCGCTGGGTGGTGTTCAGCTCGGGCAGCACCGGCCAGCCGCAAATCTACGCCGCCTCAGTGCCTCCCAGACTCCTCGCTAACCAGGGCGAAGATTGAGTCTACCCCACAGCGGATGCGGTGAAAGTGGGCCCATCTGGCCGACGCGTATTATTGAACCACGAACTGTGCTTCGCCCCTGACTCCGGTGGCGACGTCGGAAACCACCAGTCTCCAGGTGCCCCGGCTCTCGTTGAGCGCCAGCGGTATCTGCCCGGTGGCCACTCCGTTTCTCGTCTCAACGCAGCAGCCATAGGCAGCGACTTCGCTGCCTGTGGGCGCGAAGACCTGCGTGCGCAGGGTGTGTGCCTGGTCTGTAGCGACAGGGGGGACCAAGCGTGCCTGAAAAGCCACTATGTCGCCGGGGGCGTATTTGGCTTTCATACCACTGACACTAACGGCCTCGACCCTGTAGGGCAGGCAGGCAAAGACTTGCGCCATCTGTTCCCGGCTGATGTGTGCTTTAATCAAGTTGGTGAGACCAAGGTATTTGCCGCGGCGAACGTCGTACACGTGCCGCGGCGCAGCCAAGGTCACGACGGCCGGCTGTTCCTGCATGGCCCTAATGACACGCGGGTCAGACCAAGGCCAGCACGCTTCCACTGTTCCGACGGCAACCAGGTAAAGGTGGCTGCCACGGTGGTAATCGCGGACGAAATCAACCACGGCGGGATTGCCGGCATCAAGTCGCCAGTCCGGCTGAAGACCAGCCATTGCCCTGATACGGTCAAAGGCTGCATCATCCCAGGCCGCGAAGTTGAGATAGATTGCCCTGCCGCGGCCATAGTCATGCACGAGAAATGCTGGGGCATGACCTTCCTCAAGGGCAATGATAGCCATGGCCTTGGCTCCCGCCGGCTCAATGGTGGCGCCACCAGTAAGGGGAGTTCGCGACTCACCACCATCGGCGAAGCGTATCAAGTATTTCGGGGCGGGCGGAACTACGTTATGGGTGCAGAAGACACCATCGTGTCCGCGGCCAGAACCGTCGCGAACGACAATGCCAGCGTTCTCCTCAAAACTCCACCAAGCAACACTGCCCGGAAGAGGTTTTTCGGCCAAGTTGGCCACCGCCGCCGGTGGCAGGGCCCGGTCATACAGGCAAACTTCGTCCAGCGTGCCCTCAAAGTATTCCCGGCCATCCTGACGGCGGCCAAGCACAAGGGAATTGGGCTTCACATTCTGGGTTTCATACGCAGTATACATGTTCTTCGGATCAAGCAGGCCATCGTGCGGCACGCGCGGCTTGCCCACCACAAGGCCAGCTACTCGGATACCGTCGCAATAGGCCTTAAGTTCCGCGCCGTCATACGTCATCGCCACGTGATGCCACTTCCCGGGCGCAATCGGGCTGCCTGTGCTCCAAGCAGCGTGGGCATTATCCTTGCCACCCCCGATGTTGAGCACTGCGCCCACCTTGCCACCACGCAGCCCCAAACCGTAGAAACCTGCCGTTTCCGGGCCACCGTTCTTGCTGACCACCCATCCGTTGGCCGTTGCCTCCTGCGGGATCATGACCCATGCCGCAAGCGTCAACTGTGCAGGCTCTAAATCGGGTGAATGGGACACATGAATGAAATGCGTCCGCCCGCTGAAATACATGCCCTTTCCGTGCCTTCCCGGAACACGGGGGGCGTTGTTGGCGCGAAAAGCAGGCAGTGGCGCATCAATAGCCTGCTGCTCATCAAGGACATGGCGGAACACAATAGGCGGATCGTGGATGGGTGGTTGATAGCCTGTGCGCCGGATGCCAAAGACGTCGTCCAGGATTCCCTGCGGCAATCGCTTGCCGTGAGCATCGCGTACGCCGACATTCAGATCTGCCACAAGGATGCCGCCCTCGCGAACGTAACGGCGCAGGGCCTCGGCTTCCTCTGCCGAGAGCACCTCGATGAGCGGCAGGTAGACCAGTGCCGGCGGCGAGTACTGGCCGAAGTCGTTACGGATAAACTGGTCGGTGTGCACGTAACGCCAGGCCCATTCGGAGAGGCCGCCTTCTAGGTAGCGACCCGTGAAGTTGACGTATTTCTTGCGCCGATAGACGTTGCGGTAGTAGTCCAGCCCCCGCGCCTGCCAGTCGTTGAGTTCGAAGACACAAGCCGAGGCCGGGTGATAGAGGACACCGATGTGTCGCCGGTTCTCCGTTCGCAGAAGGAGGTTGGCAATGCCGCTCTCGCGGATTTCCCGCATGGCAGCAAAGTACGCCGCCGGCGCCGGATTGAGGGTGAAGTCGGGGCGAAATACGGGCCACTCGCGCGACCAATGGACGTTCTCAACCTCGCGGCATAGGCTCTGCCAGGCGCGATGTTGCTCAGCCGCTGAATCGGAAAGCCCCTGATAGCAGCGCCATACAGCTACGCGTTCAGGGGTAAAGGACCGCCAGATGTGCGGGTCGTAGTAGAGAACGGGGCGTGGGCCAACTTTGGCCCACTGGTAATAGTCAAGGCACGTCCACATGCCAAAAGTGTAGATCGCGCTCGGCGTGAGTGCGTTGGCTGGATTCAGCCTGCGAGCTGCTTCTGCCAGTGGCTTCAGGTAGTCAACATAAGTTTGATTGACGAAGAGACGGTGATCCACCACCCTCGGCCAATCGGTTTCCGGCGGCGCCTTGGCCGGGTCTGGGTCATAGAGTGGCGTCTCCACCGCCTCCCATGTCTGGTAGTTGCTGCCCCACGAACGGTTGAGCTGGACCAGGTCGCCATATTGTTTCCTGAGGTACTCGCGGAATGCAGTTTGGGCATGGGGCGAACGGTCGTGGACTGCCGTGTGCGGCCACTCAATCCGGCGGTTCTTTCCCTCCTTACCAGCGAAGCCACCCATGAAATCATCGCAAATAATAAGGTCACGTCCGGGATGACCAGGCTGGGCAGTATCCGCAAGGCGCGCCTCCACACCCTTCGCCTCTTTCTCCAGGTAAGTGGGGTCGGAGAGCGATGGATTACGCACGTAGTCCGGAGAAATGTCCGGAATGGTGATGATCTCGGGATTCCATACGTTGAGATGCGCAATATCATGCCAGGCGTAGAGCACCGTACTCGTGGCGAGAGGGACATTGTATCCGGGGAAGTACGAAATGCTTTCGGTGGTCAGGTCAGGACGCAGCAGGGCACAGCCCATCATGCGCTGGCGAAATACTGGGGCGCGCTCCAAGCGCTCACGCAGAAAGATGGGAACACGCTTCTCCGCCAAGACACGTTCCCCCGCTAACAGCTCAACGCGCGCGATCGCCAGGCGACGGATGGCACGCTGAAGTGAGATTTCAAATTGCGCCTCGGCCTCGCCCTCCTGGGCTGTCGCAGGCTGCGTTTCCTGTCCCAAGACTCGCCCGTCACGCTCGCAGAGTATCAATCTTATACCCTCTATGCCGTGGCCCTGCGCTCGTACTTGGACACGCAGTTTGTCATCAGCAGAGAACCATATCGGCGGCACAGTTTCATCGGCTTTCACCGGCGCGACTTCAGGCTTGCTGACGAGAATTGCGCCGACCCGCGCCTCTCCTTGAATCTCAACCGGCAGCTTGCGCCACGACACCACCCGCCCCTGCTCATCACGCAGGGAGAAGTCAAAACTATACTGTCCTGCAGGCAGGGCAGGAATGCGCAAATTCACCCCCTGCTGACCATTGGCCGGCAACGTCACCGCAACCTGCACCCGATGCACGTCTTCCCACGAAGCATAGGGACGCAACTGATAAAACATGGCACCGTAGAGCAGCGGATACTGCGCAGCGAGGTCGCGCCGGACATCCAGGCAAAGCACCCCCGCAACTGGTTCGGCGGTATTTTTGAGCGACACGGAGACATCCCTGTCCATCCCGCCAGGTTCAGGCAGAATATTGATTGGGCCAATCTCCACCCGCGGCTCCTTCCCCGCCGCCCAGAGCAGCGTCCGCGCAAATTCCTCCGCGTCCCGCTCCTCGTAGCCGGTGAAATCGCTGTAAAAGTCGTCGTATCGGAACACCACCTCATAGGGCACGAAGGCGACACGCCCCTTGCCACATGTCGTCGCTCTTGCCCGTCCACCCGGGAAGTAGCTTGTGGTCTCCGTCGCCTGCTGATAGAGTTCATAGACCCTCCCTTCTTCCCTGGTGGGCACAGCCTCCCTGCGGAAACTGATAACAAGGCCGGTGCCATTCTCCACCTGCCGCAGGATTTCAGCGCGCATGTCCTCGGAGCAATCTGACCAGCGCACCCGACCGAGCACAATCACGTCGTGCGACATCTTGAGAAGCGCACGAGCACGTGCCAAGATGTCATCCTTGAGCGGGCCCGCCGGATTGGTGCTGCTGGCACGCCACAGCAGATTATGTGGCCCGACGCCCACGTAGCTAAACTGCAAGTCCATCCGCTGATAGAGTTCAACCACGTGCCGAGCAGTGGGCGCCCATACAATAAAAAGGGCGCGGGTCGTGCCAAAAGCGTAGGGCTTGGCGTAGGGAATATATGGCGTTACGAATTCAGTAGAGGGCACGAAGTCGGTGTCATGGGTCGGCGTAATCCGTCGCGGCCACGGGTCCAGCGCTTCGCCGGCCAACACTGGCAAGCACCACACGGTCACCAACAACCCTACTCCGCCGAGTCGCTGCATTCTCCCCAGCATGGCCGGCAACCCTCCTTCTTGGCAGCGGGCTTGCGCATCACGCCCGAACAGCCTCGCCTACTTCGCCAAATCCTCTGGCTTGGCGCGGGCCAGTTTCTGATACTTGCGAACAGCAAAGTTGCTCCACTGAGCAATAGTGGCATTGCGCGCCACAGGGTCCGACCATTTGTGCAACGACAAATCGAGCAACTCCTCCTCAGTAACCGGCAGGGCGCAAAACTCCGCCATTGCCCGCTCCGGCAGGCCCGCGCGAATCAAGTTGTTCCAAGCCCGCTGAAGTTCAGGATGAGTGTCAATTAGTTGCGTGCCAAGGAGGTCTTTAAGGGCATTGCGCCGGGCTGCGGCCTTGTGCCCATCATACTTGAAACCCGCCGAGAGTTGCCGCGGGTCAACGGTTACCACACAATTTTCTCGATAGGTGTCAAGGACGCGCGGCAGGACAGGAATACGGCTGAGACTGCTGAACTGTGGCCCATCCGGATGGCCCTTGGGCAACACCCACAGCCGCTGCCCCTCGTCGGAGAGAACAAAGCAGACAAAGTGCTGGGCAAGTTCCAGTTGGGGCGCGCCTTTGAGGATGCCAATGCAGTCGGGGTTCACCACCGTAACCTGCTGTGGCAGGACAAAGCCGATCTTTTCCGGGCCGTCCTCGGCAATCTGCGCCCAGGCATAAAAATCAACCGCTGGCCCAGCCACCACCTCTTGCAACGAGACAAGTTTCGGCACGTCGCTGGCCGCCCGCGCGTGCGACTTCACATTCCCGGCAAATGCCAACAATATGCGGAATCCATTCTCCCACCCATATGCTTGGAGGATGATCTCATAAGCCTGAAACGCTGAGCCACTGTGGCGCGGATCGGCGGCAGCAACCTGACCAGCAAACTCCGGCCGGGCCAAGTCGGCCCACGTCTGCGGAACAGGCAATTTCAAATCGCGCAGGCGCGCCTTGTTGTAGATAATGCCGAAGCCGGAGAGGGCCGTGCCATACCAGCGGTGATCACTATCGTACACCGGGATACCGGCAACTTCCTTTGGAATCACACTGAGCACCCTATCTGGCACTACGTAATGCTGAAGCAGACCTTCCTCCGCGAAGGCAATGTATGGCTCTACGCCACCGCCCCAGAAGAGGTCCACGTCGATTCCCTGCGGCCGCTTACTGAACTCAGAGCGGATGTAGCGAACGCTGTCCGTTGTGCCGCCGGGATCCAGCCAGGCAATGGCCACGTCTCCACCGTAAGTGCGTGTATGCCAGGTCAGAAAGGCCGCTTCAAACTCGTTCTTGATGTTCTCGTTGTGGGGGGAGATGATGGTGAGAACACGCTTGGAAACCGTCCTCCGCTGCCGGCAGCCGAGGGGGAGCATAACACACAGGGCGGCCGTGAGCACAAAACTGACGAAGACATACTGTCTCATGACATCTCGCTTAAAGATACCGAGGAAATTGCTGTTTTAGATTATATTCGCCATAGCGGGGGTTGGTCAACGCGCGCCAAGCGTCAAAATTGGTCAAAATCGCATGCAGGCGAAAGAAAGGTCTGGCGGCTTTCCCTCGGCAGCCAGATGTGCGATACTGTAAAATTTTATCTGGATAACTTCAACCCGAAGACACAAATAAGGAGTACCAATGGCTCTCATTCAGCGATCGCATACGCTTGGCTTTTAAACCACCCGCTCCTCCCGACTCAGATGAGTACTTGCTTGGCCGTTTCACGCGCGAAGCGGTTCTGGAACGAATCCGGCGCTCGCCCTACCAGGAAGCATACAGGCGGCTGATGGCCGTAGCGCGTAGTTCTGCCGCCGTTGATCTAGCTGCAGCAGGGCTGCCGGAGAACCAGCGGGCTTGCTATGCGCGTGCGCTGGCCTTTTCTGCATGGCTGTCAAGTTCAAAGACGCACGCCCGCCGCGCTGCCGCCGCACTGGATGCCGCCGGGCGTGGTCCCTGGCCGAGTTGGTGTGCCGCGGCGGAGACGCTGGGCGACTATGCACTGGCCTTTGACTTCCTCCGTACCACTGAAGCGCTGGGACGCCATGCACGTGAACATTTCGTGGAGCGTGTCGGCGAACGCATGGCTGCCGGCATCGCGGTATACCCACAATTGCCGCAAAATAATTGGAGCCTCCAGGCACTGTCCGGCATCGGTATTCTCACGCTCGCACTCTGGCATGAGAGCACGCCATGGCCGCTGTGCGACTGGTTGGAGGTTGTCATTGATGGCATCAGCCGTCTGCTCTTCGGCCTGGTATCGTCCGAAGGCGTGTATCTGGAAGGTCCCGGCTACAGCCGCCGGGCCTCGGTCGGATTCATTCCCTTCGCTTGGGCGTACACGCTGCGTTGTGGTGTGGACCTCATCAACTTTCCGTCCTTCACACGCTGGATGAGCTGGTTGGTGGAAGTGCTGTATCCAGATGGGACGAACCCGCCGATTGACGACAGCCGCCGGGAGGCGCTGCACCCATTCGCACTGCTATGCCACCGGCACTGCCGGCAGGCCTCCCTCTTCCGCTGGGCAGCTGACCGCCAGCGCGTTTGGCATGAGATATGGGACTTGCCAGCACTTCTGTTGTATGACGACCGCATCCGTCCACATCCGCCAGTCTCGCCCCCACACCGGATTCTTGAACGCAGTGGAATGGCCGTCGTGCGAAGTGACTGGTCCCCGCATGCCACCTATGGCCTCATTGTGGCACGCCCCCTGCCACCTTTGGAACCGGGCCAGGCCGACAGTGCCCACCGCCATGATGACCCGACGAACTTTCTCATCTACGCCAACGGCGAACCACTCCTGCATGACGCTGGATACGGCTCATGGGGACACCCACAACGATATACCTGGTTTCTGCAGGGAGAAGCACACAACCTCATCCTTGTTGACGGCCATGGCCCCCCACGTTGCACCTACCATCGCGGTGATGGGCGCGACCCGAACGTCTCCACCTCAAATGGCAGAGTGCGTTGTCTCTTTGAGTCACCGGATCTGGTGGTGGTAAGGACCGAGACAGACTATCTACACGTTGGCTTCACGCGTTTTTTTCTCTTCGCACGGCGCCACTACTTCGTTCTATTGGACGCCGTGGACTCAGCCGCGGTCCACACCTACGACTGGGTTCTTCATGGGGCCGGGGCACTGCGACAACTATCTCCTGCCGGCGCCCTGTGGCGGACACGGCATTCCTGGTTGGCAGTATGGTGGATTGCACCTGCAAACCTGCGCGTGAGTCGTCATCGCGGGATGCACGATGAGGGCCAACACCAGATCACTCTGCACGACTACGTCAGGGCGGCAACGACAGGTAAACGGGTAGTATTCTTCACCGTCTTGGTCCCCGGCCGCCGCAACGAGTCGCTGCCTTCCGTGGAACCGTTGCGGGTGGAGTCTCCGGCAGTCGGTGTTACAGTTACACATGGCAAGAACACCGATCATTTCGTGTTCAATCCGTGGGGAGGCACATTGCAGATCGCTCTCCCGGGACACCGAGCACGACGACTTCGCGGCCAATGGGGTGCGATAATGGAAGCAAACGGACGACTTGTCCCGCGCGGCAACGGTTGGGCATAAGGGTGCATTACCGCCTCCTCGCGTTGCATCTGTGGGCGCGTTGACGCCACCCCTGCACACTTGATAGCATCCCCAAAAGTGCACGAATATCCCAGGAAATACGCGCCATGCGAGAAGGCCCCCCTTGCATGTTGCTCATTCATTAGCGACAGCCAAACGATGAGCACAAGGCCCATCCTTGTGAGCGCGTGTCTGTTAGGGCTGCCCACCCGCTATGATGGCGGCGCGTGTCCCCAAACCACCATCATAAGGCTGGTGTGGGCTGGCCCCGTTATCGCCATCTGTCCGGAGTTAATGGGGGGCCTGGCAACGCCGCGGCCGCCGGCGCAAATTACAGGGGGCGATGGGCGGGACGTGCTGGCCGGACACGCGCGAGTGGTGCGGGAGACAGGCGAGGACGTCACGGCCGCATTCCTGGAAGGGGTACACATTGTAGGGGCGCTGGCACAACGTAGCGGCGCAAAATGCGCTTTTCTGAAGGACGGTAGCCCGGCCTGCGGCGCAACACACATCAAGCGCGGCCGAGAGACGGTTGCCGGCCTCGGCGTGTGCGCGGCACTCCTGTCACAGATGGGTGTGGAGATCCGTCCAGTATGAACAGTGGCAGCGAACAGCCCTTGCAAAGCAACACAGATGGCCCGGCAGCGGTGGTGGCGCCAGTGGCCGTGCCTGCGCCACGGCGCCATCTCATCCGCAGACTCTACGACTGGGTGCTGCACTGGGCACAAACGCCGCACGCAGTCTGGGCGCTCTTTCTCCTCGCCTTCGCTGAGAGCAGTTTTTTCCCAGTCCCGCCCGACGTGCTCTTGATGACAATGGCTTTCGCACAGCCCATGCGCAGTTTCTGGTATGCCACCGTCTCAACGGCTGGATCGGTCCTGGGGGGTCTGACCGGCTATCTGATTGGCTGGGGCATCTGGGAGGCAGTGCGCGGATTGTTCATCCCCTATGTATTCAGCCAGGCAACGTTTGACCTGGTTGTTGCCCGATACGCGGAGTATGGTGTATGGATTGTCTTCACCGCCGCCTTCACCCCCATTCCCTACAAGGTCATCACTATCACCGCGGGCGTATGCCACATCAATCTGGTCATCTTCGTCCTGGTCTCGCTTGTTGGGCGCGCCGGACGATTTTTTCTGGTGGCCGTACTCATCCGTCTCTGTGGTGAGCGGATTCACAAATTCATTGACCGCTATTTCAACCTCGTGACGGTGGTCTTCACCGTGGGACTGATAGGTGGGTTCGTCATCGTGCGCTACTGGAACGAGATTGTTCAATTTCTTCGCGGACTCTTCTAACTGCGCTTGGAGGTGGCCATGAGAGTGTGGATGCTTGTCGCGGTGTTCATGTGTCTGGGCACCATGCCCACATGTTCACAGGACCCGCCCCAAGCCGGCAAACCCCGCGCGGGAGTCTCCGGCGAAATTAAAGTGCGCGTAAGGCCTGCAGCGGTCGCCGGGCAGTGGTATCCGGGCGATGAAGTAGAACTGCGAACGATGGTGCGCAAGTTCATCGCCACGGCTGAAGCCACGCCGCGCCCTCAACTACCCAAGAAGCCACTTCTGGCCCTGATTTCGGCGCATGCAGGCTACGTGTATTCCGGTGCCACTGCGGCACATGGATACGCTCTATTGCGAAAGGGCGACTACGACACGGTTGTCATTCTTGGCAACGCCCATTATGCCCACTTTCACGGTGCATCCATCGCCGACGTGGACTGTTACGAAACGCCGCTGGGGCGTGTACCGCTGGATACGGAGGCAGTCAGCCGCTTGCGCCAAGAGCCACTTTTCCAGTGTCTCCCTGCCGCTCACCGGCGTGAGCACTCAATAGAAGCACAACTGCCATTCCTCCAGGAACGCCTCGGAACGTTCAGACTTGTGCCGATTCTCTTCGGCGAACTGACCCCAAAAGAATGCGAGCTGGTCGCACAAAGCATCCGCCGCTGCATTTCGGCACGGTCGCTGTTTGTCGCTTCCACGGATTTTACTCACTACGGCGCGGCCTTTGGCTATGTACCCTTCCGCGATAACGTGCGCGATAAACTCAGAGAGCTCAACGCCGAGGCTGTGGCGCGGATCGCACAACGCGACTTTGAGGGTTTCCACGAACACCTCAGGCGCACGGGCAACACCATCTGCGGACACGTGCCGGTCAGCGTACTTATGAAACTTCTTCCTGAGGGAGCCGAAGGCCGTGAACTGGCCTATGCGACCAGCAGCGACCAGACCGGTGATTGGAGCCATGTAGTAGTCTACGTCTCGTTGGGTTTTTTCGGCGGCAGCAACACAACACCGACTGCCTCCGCCGATGGTCTATCCCCACAGGAAAAACAACTCCTCCTCACGCTGGCCCGGCAAACCCTGACTGCGGTTGTGAGGGGCGAGAAACCGCCTGCCCCGCCCGAAGCGGCGCTGCCCCCCCCCTTCGCGAGAAACGGGGAGCCTTTGTTACGCTGACAAAGAAAGGACACCTGCGCGGGTGCATCGGCTACATACTGCCACACGTGGCCCTGTGGCAGGCCGTGGTGGAGAACGCTGAGAATGCGGCGCTCAAGGACCATCGCTTCCCGCCGGTACGGCCAGAAGAACTGAAGGATATTGCCATAGAGATTTCCGTCCTCACCGTCCCACGGCGCGTAGCATCCCTGGATGAGTTCATCGTCGGCAAACATGGTCTCATCATCAGTAAAGGCCTGCGGAGCGCCGTCTTTCTGCCCCAGGTTGCCCCCGAGCAGGGCTGGGATCGCATAGAAACGGCGCGGCAACTCTGCCTCAAGGCGGGTCTGCCCGCTGATGCCTGGAAAGAGGGAGCAACGTTTGAAGTATTCACCGCCGAAGTGTTCGCGGAGGGCCATGAGTAGCGAACGCTAGGGCGAGTGGATGCAAAATCGCCGGGTCGGGACGTGATGGTTTCGCATCTCGCTCAGTGGAGGACAAAGCCATGAAGGAGGCGACGAAAAAACGATTGCTGCAGATTGCCCGCGCCTGTGTTGAAGCTGCGGTCAAGCGAATACCCATACCTGACTTCAGGGAGACCGATCCGGAACTCGTGGCGCCCAGAGGTGCCTTTGTCAGCCTGCATAACCACGGGCGCCTGCGTGGCTGCATCGGCCACTTTGAGGCCGACCGACCCCTCTACCAGACAGTGGCAGAAATGGCGGTGGCAGCTGCCGTTGAGGATTATCGCTTCGCCGCCGATCCCATCACGCCGGAGGAGTTGCCCGACCTGGACATTGAGATTTCCGTCCTCTCGCCGCTGGAGCGCATCAGGAACCCGCTGGACATTGAATTGGGCAAGCACGGCATCTACATCCGACGCGGCGGCCGGGCGGGCTGTTTTCTGCCCCAGGTGGCCACCGAAACCGGCTGGACAAAGGAGGAGTTTCTCAGCCACTGCTGCGCCGGCAAGGCAGGGCTGCCCGCCGACGCCTGGAAAGACCCGCGTACCGAAGTCTTCGTCTTCACCGCCGAGGTGTTCGGAGAGAAAGGGAACTAGCATCTGAGAACTAGCTACACTCACGTTGGCGCTGAATTACCACTGCTCGCCCCGATACATGGCAATGAGGCGTTCCATCCGCGCCACGCTGTCGCTCAGACCGCCTTCGCGGTTGCGGGAGAGCCAAAGCGTGCGGTACTGTGTTACGATGGCCCCTAGTTCCTCGGCCAGCGCGGCGCGCGTGGGTGCCGGAATCGCGGCCACTTCGCCCTTCTCCGCCCGGAGCCGGGCGATGCCGAGGCGACAGGCATGGCGGAGGAGGTCGGCCGCATTCGCAAATTCGTCGGCAATCTGCTCAGCATCCTCGCAGGCCATCCTCGCGCCGGACAATGACGCCACTACCCCATTGATGTAGTCCAGGGTCTTCTCCAGTCCCTCCACGGTCAATTTCGCCATCCAGCCCTCGTCCCGCGGCTGGGAGGGATTGTAGAGAAGGCGGGCCAGCACCGAGGCGTTGCCGGTGGGGACGCCCGCCACCTTGTAGGCATTGCCGAGGTCAAGGGTCAATCGCCCCATCTTGCCAGCGCTATCCTTGAAGGCGTGTAGGTCTAGTGCCCGCGCGAGGTCAAGGCCGCGGTTGGCGCGGAGCGACCACGAGAACGCTGCGCCGCACGCATAGCCAGGATACGAGACCGGCAGCGGCTGCCAGTGGCCGTTGTCGCCCCAGTCGGTGTTGAGGTAACCGATGGCACCGCAGGCCAAACCGTTCTCGGCGGCGTCGCGCAGGTTTGCCACCGCGTTCTCGGTGCGGCCCGCGATGCTGTTCCAACTGGATGTCCCCGGACAGACATAAAAGGGAACGCCGGCCTCCGCGAACCTGGCGCTGTCCCGCGCAAAGGGATGCCCGGCCTCATAACCCCACTCTAGCGCAATGATGCCATCAGGCAGCGCCTCAATGAGTTCCGGGTGGTGCAGGATGATGTCGCCCCAGAACTGCATCGTCCGCCCGTGCCGCTGCACCAGCCGGTGAATCTTGAGGAGGAAGTCAAGATAGACGCGGCCGACCCCCAGTCGCTCGCAGACCACCCTGCTGCGGCCGCGGCCGAGGTCTACCGTTTCATCGCAGCCAACGTTGAACTGGCGGCTGGTAAAGTGCGGCAGGAGTTCTTCGTAGAGTTCGGCGAGCAATGCGATGGCACCAGGGTCAAGTGGACACAGGCTGAACGGTCCGCGGAACTTCCCCCATGCGGTTTCGCAACCCTCCGGCGCTTCGGCCAGCGGATTGTAGCGCGGGTGAACGAGCCAGCGTGCCATATGGCCGAAGGAGTTCTGATTCGGGACGAGTTCCACGTAGCGTTCACGACAGTAGGCATCGAGTTCGAGAATCTCCTCCCCCGTCATCGGCGAAGCCTTCTCCCAGACCTCACGGTGGTTGCGGTAGGCAAATGTATGTTCCATGTACAACTGGAACTGGTTCACCTTCCACTCCGCTAGGAGGTCAACCAACGCGTAGAGTGTCTCCATGCGCGGCACCTTGTCGCGGGAAATATCCAGCATCACCCCGCGGTGAGGAAAGTCCGGCCAGTCCTCGATGTAAAGGCAGGGCAGGCAGCCCGTGCCTCCGCACTGGCGCGCTATCTGCCTCAGGGTCATGGCGGCGTAGAATGCACCCGCGGGGTCGTGGGCCACGATAAGAACCTGGCCCGGGTTGATGACAAGACGGTATCCGTCGCGCCGCGCCACCTGCGCCGGGTCAACGTGGATGATGACACCAACGCGTTCTGGCGCATTACCTGCTGCGGCAGTCAGTTCCCACCGTGGCCCGACCTCCGCCAGCACCTCCTGCACGCGGAGCCCCACACGGACGAGATCATCGCGTGGCTCACCCGCCAGTAAGATAAAACGGCCTGCCTGCAGGCGATGCTCTCCACCGCGGACACACAGACGTTGTGGTCGAGGCAGAAGTACGAGTTCCAGCGACATCTTGTTCATCCCCTTATTTGGCCATCGCTTCCAATGCCTGGACGGCCTTGCGTGCCTCGGCAAGTTCCGCTGCGTACTTCTCGGCATAATCCCGAGCATGCCTTTCATCAAAGCGGCGCACATCTTCCAGCGCCGCCAGCAGTGCTGCCTTGGCCACCAGGTCAGCACCGGCACCTTTGGCCGCGGCAATACTCGCCTCAAAGGCGCGCGCATAATTGTCAAGCAGGAATCGTTGCACTTCTTGCAAGATAGCTTGGCGCGTGGTGTCATCTTGGTAAAGTCCCCTCTCACGCCACAATTGCCGCCACCGGTACAAAGCCTCCAATTCCATCCGCGCCTGCGCGAACGGCAACGCGCGAAGGCGTTCAAACCGCAACCGCATCTCGTCAGGACCCGGGCCCATCGCCTGCTGCAGGTGTTCGCGGAATTCGCGTATGCGTCCAGCCCACACTCCCTCTGCGTCGCCAGAAAGTTGCTTCGCCTTCTCCATAAGTTCTATGGCCCGCCGATATTTCTCAATAGTCGGCTGACCGGTAGCCTCGTAAAAAGCGATGTTGGCATCGCAGGAGGTGAGCGCACGCTCCACAGCCCGCCGTTCTGCTGCCCCCCGCGCGAGCGGCAACAACGCAGCATAGGCTGCCTTGGCTCTGGCCATCGCCTCGGGCGTCTCCGCCGCATCATATAGCACGTTGGCCTCGTTCAGCCGCGCCTGGAAGCTGCGGCGGCGCAGGATGTAGTCCACCGCGAGAATACAGGCCAGAACAGCAAATAAAGCAACGATCATCCTCACGACCTTCTTCATTGTTGTTGCACATCCTTTGCTTGCAGCCACCTACGCACGTTCACCGGAGAACGCATTATACTGTGACGAGGATGCCGATGTACAACTCCACCGCTTATCCCACAATGTGAACCACACGCCACTTCTGTTATCATGCCCTGAGCGGTGTGATTTCGGGTAACGGATGCGGTGGTTCCCAGACTGAAAATCCTGTATTTCTTCCTTGACCTGATCCTGCCGCTGACAGTGGGTTACATTCTCTGCCGGCGACCGCGGGTAATGCGTGTCCTGGACAAAGTCATGGTAGTCAACCTCATGACGCTGGGGCCGGTCCTGAGTACACTGAGTTTCTGGGCAATCCAACTGAGGCCCGCTTTACTTTGGCTACCATTTCTGGGGTTGGCGATGCAACTGATTCCGGGCGGCGTCGCCTTTTTGCGCGCGCGCCGCAAGTTCGTCGACCCGCGAGACCAGGGCAGTTACATCCTGTCAACGATGCTTTCCAACCGCGGCACCGTCGGCGTCCTGACCGCCTTTCTGCTCCTGGGGGAAGCAAGTTACGCACCTGCCCAGCTCATCATGTTGCTGGCGCCCGCGGTAACCTACTTTTTCTGTTTCCCGCTGGCGCAGCGGTTTCGCACAGAACACGGCGAGCACCAGCATTCGCGGCCGCCACTCATATCGTCGCTTTTCAACCGGAATATGGCGCCGGCCTTGGGCATCATCGCTGGCCTGGCGCTGAACTACAGCGGCATGAAACGTCCCGACGTCATGGCTACCGCCTTTCCCTGGCTCCTCCATGCGAACATGTGGTTGTTCATCCTCCCGCTGGGCGCTGCCATCAACCTCGACAAAATGCACTGTTACTGGCGCGACATCTGCGAACTTCTGGGCATAAAGTTTGTCCTCACTCCCGCGGTGGTGTATGCACTCGCGCGCCTTGCCAACCTGGCGCGTGAGAACATTCCGGTGGTGGTAATTCTTGCGTGTGCGCCCACCGCCATTCTTGCTGTCGTCGCAGTTAAACTCCACGACTTGAACATTCACCTGGCCATGGCTGCCTTTGTTCTGACCACGCTGACATACCTAGTGGTAATTCTTCCCGCACTCGGTTATCTCTTCGGCTGAAGTCCCTTGCCAGTTGGAGAGGGCAAGCACTATATTCGCACAATGGGGCAAAAATCTAAGGCGCTCAACGCTAACGGAGACTTCCAATGAGGCTGTACCTTGTGCGTCACGGACACGCACAGCCAGAAGAGGTTGATCCCAAGCGTAACCTTTCCGAAGAGGGGTGCCACGAGGCGCAAACACTGGCGACTATTCTGAAGCCCCACAACCTGGAGGTGGACGCCATCTGGCATAGCGGAAAACCACGGGCCGCCCAGACTGCCGCAATCCTGGCAACGGGGGTCAGGACACGGCATGGCCTCGCCGCACGCGCCGACCTCGGGCCGCTTGACCCAGTATCGCCGTTCATCTCCGTGCTGGAAACGTTCGCAAAAGACCTCATGATCGTCGGACACCTCCCCTTCCTCGGTAGGTTGGCCGCGCTCCTCCTCGCAGGGAATGAAACACTGGACCTCGTCACGTTTGAACCGTGCAGCCTGGCCTTGCTGGAACATGATCAAGAAGGCCATTGGCGGCTGCGTTGGCTACTCACGCCGGAAATCGTACAATGACTGCCGCGTACACCACGCGTCTGCACCTTTTCACCATCGGCCACTCAAACCGGTCACTGGAAGACTTCCTCTCGCTCCTGCACGAATTCAATATTCGCGCGCTCGCCGACATCCGTCGCTTCCCGAGTTCGCGGCATTTTCCCCACTTCAATCGCAATACTCTACATGCATCCCTAGCGAAGAATGGCGTCCATTACGTATGGCTGGAAACCCTCGGCGGCCGACGGCGCACAGGTCTCGGTGAAGCCTCTCCCAACAAGGGGTTGACGAGTCCACAAATGCGCAATTACGCCGATTATCTGCTCAGTACGGAGGGCGAGCAGGCCATAGAAGAATTGCTTATCCTCGCGGCCAGAACGACGACCGCCGTGATGTGTGCCGAGAAATTCTTCTGGCGCTGCCACCGGCGACTCCTCTGCGATTGCCTGGTGGCCAGAGGTGTACAAGTCTTTCACATTCTCGGCCCGTGCGAGTGCCGGCCGCATAGGGTTTCATCAAGTGCGGCAGTGACGCCGGAAGGCAAGGTAACTCATCCGCTCGTTGACCTATTCAGCCCCAGGACATAGCAATGATCGTGGCCATCTTTGGTGATGTGCATGGCAATCTTTCGGGCATGTACAACCTGTGCCAAGAGTGGACAGAGAAGGCCAAGCGCCCCATTGACCTGGTTCTCCAGACCGGCGACATGGGCCTGTTTCGTTCACCAGAGGAACTGGATAAGACCGCGCGCAAAAGGCTTGCGGCGGGGGACCGGAGCCAACTGGATGCCGCCAACTACTTCACGGGCGAGCGCATGGCACCAATTGAAACCTGGTTTTGTCACGGGAATCACGACAACTTCCCGCTCCTGGCGGCACATGAGAACCAGGCCGTGGACCCTGGCGAACGGCTGATATTCCTCGGCCCCGGTGCTCTACGCGAGTTCCGTAAGGGCACGGAAACCCTGCGTGTCGCCGCCCTCGGGGGGATAGAATACCGCTTCGGCAAGCATCCTCTGCCATCTCCGGAGCGTATTCAGAAATATCTCCATCCCACATCCGCGGCAGAACTCATGCGCACCAAACCGCCCATGGATATTCTTCTGACCCATGACGCACCGTTCAACAAGGGACTGCGCACCCGCTTCCCCACCGGCAGCCAACGTCTCACACAACTGATTGAGATGCTGCAGCCCCGATTTGCCTTTTACGGCCACTATGACGACCCCCCGGAGCCCTTCCGCCTAGGCGCGACGTTGTGCGTGGGGATGAACCAGCGCACCGCCCGACACATCCCCGAACGCGACGGCGCCATGGGCATACTTGACACAGAACGAGGCACCTTTACATTTGTCTCATCCTGACTGCTGGACTTCGGCGGACGTAATGCGCTGTGCGATAAACGGGACGCACAAGGCGAATTTTGGGGAACCCGTAGGTCAGGCCTTGTCCTGTGGCACCAGCGTAATAATGACCACCTCCGGCGGCGCGAAGAAGCGCAGGGGCGGCCCCCACGTACCCGTCCCCCGGCTGTGATATAACCACGAGCCACACGGCAATGCATGAAGGCCCGGCATATAGAGGTACATGGCGCGGATCACCAGGTGCATGGGGAAAATCTGCCCCCCATGTGTGTGACCCGATAATTGCAAGTCAAACCGGCCTAAGGACGACTCCCGCACGAGGGGGCGGTGCTTCAGGAGAATGGTCAGCTCCCGGGATCCAACGGGTGGCAGCAGCACATCCTCGTCAGTGAAGCACTGTTCATCAAAATGCCGCCCGGCGGGATCGTCTACCCCCACTACTCGCAAACGGCCACCAACCAACACAGACTCGCCACGCAAGACCTGGACCCCTGCTGCTTTCAGGAACGCCTCGCTATTCTTGACCCCCACGTAATATTCGTGATTGCCAAAGACTGCGAACTTTCCTAGGGGAGGTTGAATCTGTGCGAGCAACTCGGCCTGTCCCTGCAGGCGGCGCCACGAAATATCCAACATGTCGCCAGTGCAGACAAGCAAGTCAGGCTTTGTTGTGCGGATGACCGACACCACCTTGCGGAGGATGCGCTCCGGCTGTACCAAACTGAGGTGGACGTCCGAAATGTGCGCGATACGGATAGATGGTGTCCCAGGCGGTAGCCGCGGTGTTCGCACAGTAACGGTGCTGACCCGCAACCATGATGCCTCAACTGCTGCCCAAGCCACCGACGCCCCGATGAGCGCTAGGATTAGCGCCAACGCTGGTCGCGGAGGCAGCAACACCTTGGCTGCGGCGGGGGCGAGCCGCGCCGTCAGACGCGTAGCCAGATTCCAGCAGTCACACAATACTCCATAGAATACAAACCAGGCCACGAGCGCCATCCAGCAGTAGCCAGCAAAGGATAACACACGCGCTACCCCGGAAAAGGCGCTTCGCTCCAGCATCCGCGCCAGAAGCGGGGTAAAGATCATCACTGCCTGAAAGGCCGCACCGCCGGCAATAATGCCCACACGCCCCGGGAATGCAAGGTACACCCGCCAGAGCACATAGGCATTCATCACTCCGGCCATGGTGAAGTAGAACACCAGAAACATCGTCATCCTACAGCCTTTCTCATGTGTCAACCTCTGCGCTTTTCATGCCCGCGCATTCCTTGCGCGTGCAGACATAGATCCTGAATGCTACACGGAAAAGGCCTGCGCTAGCAGGCGCTTCTCCCTACCGACTTATCTGAGGCGAACCGTAAACGGATGATAGTTGAACCTTGACGCCAGATACCACGTAACGTATGCTAAAAAGCGGTCAAGTGCGCTCGTAGCTCAGTTGGACAGAGCATCGGATTTCTAATCCGAGGGTCGCAGGTTCGAGTCCTGCCGAGCGCGCCAGTGTCGCCGATACAAGACCGTCTCTTACGCTCGCACCCGCACAGCGAATCTCTCTCCCCTTTGCGGTTGTAGCGCACCTGCATCCAAGTGACCACCCAGAAAAATATGTTCTTCCGCAACCCTGGCAGAACACATGATAGTCTTGTGGAAATGAGGATGTATGAGCGTAACTCATTCAGGCAGAGCGGTTCTGGCCTGTGCCCAACCGACACCATGATGTCATGGGACAACTGGCATGTCGTTTCCGGCGGCAGTAGCGGATGCCTAGGCGCACGAGTGCTGCCTCAAAATCAGCCAAGGAAACCCCGCCTATGCCGACCTGCCGCCCAAGGCTCTCCAATCGCGCAAGGGCGCGCTCGCCGGTCATAGACCCGGGCAGCAAGCTCAGTGCTTCCGCAGAGAGCAGGACAAGTGCGCTGGGCATCGGCCGAGCTTTTGGCCAGATACCGCGCAACTCACGCAGGAAGATGTTGGCGGTTACCGGTCCGATACCCTTGCCAATACGCTGAAGACGTGCCTCAAGATCTCTCGCGTCCTTCGCCGCCGCGTGGACATTGTTCAGGTTGCCGCCATACTCGCGAACCAGGTCTCCGGCCACCGCGAGGAGATTTCGGGCGGTGCTGAAGTCGTAGCGAACATAGCCACCATCGTCAAGTATGCGCACCAAACCATCCCAGCCGGTGGAAAGAATTGCCTGGGGGCTTACGACCTGACGGCGCTCAAACTCGCGGTAGGCCCGCGTGGCGATGAGCTCTGAAATGCGGGCACCGTAGAGGAACGAGGCCAGTAGCCACTTGAAGAGTTCGCCCTCCCTTGCGCCGGCGAGTTCTATACCGAGTGCGGCGGCGAAACTGCCTCCAAGATGGTGCATCAGCGCTGCGACGACCTGTCTGTTGCGTTCGATGACAGTCATCGGGACGCGACTCCCTAATTTTTATGGAGTCGAGAGATTAACATGCGGGTCCGTCCTGTCCCAGCCGCCGTCTTGGCGTAAGCGTAACACCACTGCTCACGGACTGCAAGTAATCCGCGCCTGACTACCCGGTGCGAGTATTAGATAACCAAGCCAAATCGGGAACCGAGGCCCGAGGCCACACGGGATGGGCCACCTCGGCCCGCGTACCTTGGCGGGCAACCTCGCGTAGGATTTTTGCTTGAAAATTTTTTTTTAGTGTGGTATCATAAAGATGCGAATGCGGGTGTAGCTCAGTTGGTAGAGCACAACCTTGCCAAGGTTGTTGCCGTGGGTTCGAGTCCCATCACCCGCTCCACTTTGCAAACCTCACCGCCCAACCTTGGATTGCCGCTAGAGGGAATGAACCGTGATTGAAGTAAAAGTGGAAGACGTCGGCCCCTGCCGCAAACTGCTCAAGATACGTGTGCCCAAGGACGATATCAAGGCAAAACTGGACGAATCGTACGAGAATCTGCGCAAATCGGCGACTGTAGACGGCTTTCGCAAGCGCCACGTGCCGCGCCGCCTTCTGGAGAAGCGTTTCGGTGAGCAGGTGCTGGAGGACCTGAAGCAATCGCTGATGGCGGACGCCAGCGCGGAGGCCGTGGAGCGGGAGAAACTGGACCTCCTCGGCGAGCCAAGTTTTGACAGCGCCGAGTTCAAGCCGGATGAGGATTTCAACTTCCAGGTTACCGTGGAGGTGCGGCCACAGTTTGATATTGAGGGCTACAAGGGCCTCGTCCTGACCCGACCGCAGGTTACCGTCACCGAGGAGGAGGTCACCCAGGGCATCCACAACTTCCTGCGCCGGCGGGCAACGTGGGAGCTGGCACCAGATGGCCGCGTGCAGGAGGGCGACCGTATCGTCTGCGACTGGGAAGTCCGTGTGGGCGACGAGGTGGCCGCCAGCGACAAAGACGACGAAGTTGAGGTAGCCGCGGGTGCCTTCGCCGGCGTGGGTGTAGTGAACTTCGTTGAGCAGATGCGCGGCTGCACCTCCGGCGAAAAGCGCAGTCTAGCCCTGCGGTTTCCCGACGACTTCGCCAACGAGAAGTATCGTGGCAAGGAGGGCATGCTGCACATAACCCCAAAGGAAATCCGCCGCGCAGTGGTGCCTGAACTAACCGCGGAACTGGCAAGACAATTGGATTTTGATAGTGTGGAACAACTCCGCGAAGAGGTTCGTCGCCAAATGGCAGCGGCCAAGCAGCGTGCGGCACAAGAGGCACTGGAGGAGCAGGTTCGCGAGCAACTGCTCACGCTTACCAATTTTGACCTGCCCGCCGGCCTGGTGAAACGTCAGGCACGCGACTACATGCGACGGCAGCAGTTGCACTTGCGTCTGCGCGGCGTACCGGAAGCAGAGATCAACAAGCATCTTGACGAGCTTCGCTCCGCCTCCGAAGAGGCGGCGGCACGCAACTTCAAAATCTTCTTCATCCTTGAGAAAATCGCCGAGAAGGAGAAGGTGTTCGTCACCGAAAACGAGGTTGACAATATGATCGCGGCGCTTGCCAATCGCTATGGCACCACAGCCCGCAAGATGCGCCAGGAACTGGAACAGAGCGACTCGCTGGCGGCGCTGCGAACAGAGATGCGACAAGACAAAGTCATGCGGCTGCTGCTTGACGCCGCCCAGATTCGGGATGCGGGGCAATGAGCCAGATTGAACACGTCCTCCGCGAATACGCTGAGCGCCCCGCCGGGCACGCTGCTGTTGATCTCGTCAGGGCACGGGCTGGCCTGGTGCCAACGGTCATTGAACGGACTGGCCGGGGCGAGCGTGCCTACGATATCTTCAGCCGTCTCCTGAAGGACCGCATCGTCTTCATCGGCTCGGTGATTGACGACATTGACGCCAATCTCGTAATCGCCCAGATGCTTTTCCTGCAGAGCGAGAATAAGAACAGCGACATCAACCTCTACATCAACTCCTATGGCGGTGCGGTTACTGCCGGCCTGGCCATCTACGACACCATGCAGTTCGTGCATCCAGATGTCGCCACTTTCTGTATCGGCCAGGCGGTGAGCATGGCAGCCATCCTCCTGGCGGCTGGCACCCGTGGGAAACGTTATGCCCTGCCGCACAGCCGCATCATGCTCCACCAGCCCTGGGGTGGACTGCATGGAACCGCCGCTGACATCAGCATACACGCTGAAGAGATGATGCGCGTGAAAGACCGCCTCAATCAAATCCTCGCCAAGCACACCGGCCAGCCGCTGGAGAAGGTAGAGAAGGATACCGACCGGGATTTCTTCATGACCGCCGAACAAGCCCGTGAGTATGGTCTTGTGGACGAGGTGCTGACGAGCCTGCGAGCGGACAAGCGAAAGTAGGCTCGCGCAGTCAAGAGACGGGGGCAAGGGAGGACGGGCGATGGCGAAAAAGGGCGCAGCGCGGCCACGCGCGCTCTGCTCCTTTTGTGGCAGGAGCAACGCCATGGTCGGGGGCATGATCCAAGGCCCCGACGGCTTATGCCTCTGCGACGAGTGCATTGAGCAGTGCCACAGTATGATCCGGGCCCAGAAGGTTGCCCGCCGCGCTCCAGCCTTCCGTCTCAGGCAACTACCCGCCCCAGCGGAAATCAAGGAACGCCTTGACGAATACGTTATCGGTCAGGAACGCGCCAAGAAAGTGCTGGCCGTCGCCGTGCACAACCACTACAAGCGTCTCCTCCACTATCAGGACACCGGTGACGTCGAACTGGACAAGAATAATATCCTCCTCGTCGGCCCGACGGGATGCGGCAAGACGCTGCTGGCGCGAGTCCTCGCCAAGATACTCGCCGTTCCGTTCGCTATTGCCGATGCCACTCCCCTGACGGAGGCCGGTTATGTCGGCGAGGACGTGGAAAATATTCTCCTGAAACTCCTGCACGCTGCTGACATGGACGTAGAGCGCGCCCAGCAGGGCATTATCTACCTTGACGAGGTGGACAAGATCCGCAAGACCTCAGGCAATGTCAGCATCACCCGCGACGTCGGCGGTGAGGGCGTGCAGCAGGCCCTCCTCAAAATCCTGGAGGGCACCGTGGCCAACGTCCCGCCCCAAGGCGGGCGCAAGCACCCAGAGCAACAGTTCATCCAGATTGACACCACCCACATCCTCTTCATCTGCGGCGGGACCTTTGACGGCATTGAGCATATTATCGGCAACCGCATCGGCAAGCGCATGATGGGGTTTGACCCCCATCCGACAGTTAATGACGACCACAATCTGGCCCAACTCCTGGACAACATCCAGCCCGAGGACCTGATCGAGTATGGCATGATTCCCGAGTTTGTCGGTCGCCTGCCAGTGATTGCTCCACTACACCCGTTGGACCAAGATGCCCTCGTCCGTATCATGCTGGAACCCCGCAATGCTATCGTGCGCCAGTATCAGAAGTTTTTTGAGATGGAGGGGGCACGATTGGAGTTCACCACCGCCGCATTGCAGGAAATCGCCCGCCGTGCCCACGAGCGCGGCAGCGGCGCCCGTGGCCTGCGCGCCATTCTGGAAGAGATTATGCTGGAGCCGATGTTCCACCTACCAACCTGCAAGAAAGGGCAGGTATACACGGTGACTCCGGCAGTAGTGCGCGGTGAGGAACCCCTCCTTGGCCAAGCACAGGCCCAACGCGAAAGCGCCTGAACACCGCTGGCCAGCGTGCGACCGCCAGTAACCCCGGCCCTCTCAGCGCGCCAGCGTAGCCACGTAGACGGCAGCAGCGCCTGCCGCGCGCAGCACCCGTGCGCATTCGGACGTCGTCGCGCCGGTGGTGAATACGTCGTCCACAATCAGGAGCTTGCGTTGCCGCACTGCTGCCGGGCGCACCACACGAAAGGCCCCGCGCACATTTTCCTGCCGCTCTGCTGGCGACAGCCCTACCTGAGACCGCGTATTGCGGATACGCTTCAGGATTCGGCCAGAGCAACTGATGCCAAAGCGCTTCCCGACCGCCCGCGCAAGAAGGTGCGACTGGTTGAACCGCCGCTGCCAGCGCCGGCGCCAGTGCAGCGGCACTGGAACTACCAAATCCAGGCGAGGGAGGAAATCCTCCTCGGCGAGCGCTGCCAGAAACATGTTGCACAGGGTAGCGCCAGCATGCAGGTCGTGTCGGTATTTCCAGCCATGAACGGCCTCACGTATCGCACCATCGTAGCGGAACACGGCCACCGCTTGCCGGAAGGGATAACCCCGACGACAGGCCGGACAGGCCGCCCGAAGAGCCACATGGGGTCCGAACGGGAACCCACACTTCGGGCAGCGCTCCCGGCCTATCGGCCGTATTGATTCGCGGCAGTTTGCGCAGAACCCATTCTCACTCTCCCCAGGAATAACCGCGCCACAGGCAACACACACCGGCGGATACAGCAGGTCCATGAGCCTGCGCACTGTGTGGCGTGCGAACCGCACTGCCCACATAAGACTATCCGGCCTCACAGCGTCCGGAGATGTTGACACATGCCGGCCCTTCGTAGTATGCTCATTTATGTAGCACAGAGAGCGCTTGCTGTTGACGTCCGGAGTTGTCGCGATGCGCCGGGAAAAGAAGACCCGTCAGAACACCAGATGGCAACTCCCACCCGACAATCGCCTGCGACTGCATCCACCCGCCCTTTCCCTCAAGAACGACTTGCTCGGCAAGGACGCCGCCGACTTTGAGGTTGAGTTTTTTGAGCGTATCCTCGAACGCGATCCTTGCCACGAGGAAGCACTGCGACTTCTTGGGTATATTTACACAGCGCGTGGCGAGTATCGCAAGGGCTTGGCGATGGACCAGCGTCTGGTGCGGTTACGGCCGGAGGACGCCGCCGCCTGCTACAACCTCGCGTGCAGTTATTCGCTCGTGGGCGAGGTGGACAAGGCAATGGAGGCATTGTGCCGGGCGATCTGTCTCGGTTTCAGAAACTGGGAAGAAATAGACACCGACCCCGATCTGGCCAACCTCCGCAAAGACCCACGCTACCAGTTGCTACGCCAGCAGCACCAGACGAACAAATAACGGTGAATCCCCTGCTCCCGCGGTGTCGGCTATCCTGTATCGCCCCCCTACTTGCGTACTGGCCTGAATAAAACTACTCGGCGAGTGGCTTGGTGTCGGTCTCGGCGACGCTGTCATCCACATATTCAATGCGGAAGGTCGTCAATCCGATGCGCACCTCGTCTCCCGGCTGAACCCGTTCCTCCGTGATACGCCGACCACCGACATAGGTGCCATTGGTACTCTGAAGGTCGGTGATAATGCACTCGCCCTTCTCAATCCTGATCTGGGCGTGGACCCGCGAGACGTTTCGGTCCCGCACATAGATATTGTTAGTCGGGCTCCGTCCCAGGGTCACCCCGCGCTTCGGGTCAACCAGATAGGTCTCCCCGTCGTGCTCACCCCCGAAAAAGCGCAAGCGAAATGCCATTTGCCACCCCCTGTGCCCCGACTGCCAAACAACTACTGCTTCCTGCGCGGCCGGCCTGCCACCCCACTAAGCGCCGGGTACCCTTCTATCTGCATTAGACAACCATCCTTTTGCGTTGTCAAGCCCCAAAATATTTTCTGACACCCCCGCGAGGCCATTGGCAAGAACTACCTGTCATCACATGAAAACGGTGCCCACCCGCCTGTCAAACACCGGCATGCACGGTCAGGCAAAATCCATTGTCCAAAGCACAGTTGGTGCCAATCGTGAAACGCTCGCGGCATCACCTTCAAGGTCTACGGTGGGGTATGTACCTTCCCCTGCTCAAATCGCACATACCGGATGACGCACTTCCTATCTCCTGGCCCTCCGCCCAGTGACAACAAGGATAGCGCGTGCTGGCCCATACATAAACTCCTGGTAACGGCGCACCTGCTGCAACTGGCGCGGCGGCAGCCCACGTGGAAACGGCCAGCGCGGCATCTCGGCCAGTTCCGCCGCCAGATGCGCGGCGAAGATCGCCGTGCGCGCAATGGCCTCGGCGCTCACATTCTCACACGAATCATTTGCCGAGTGAAAGAACCAGTCGCCCGACGTGAGACTCGGGCGGTAGAACCAAAGCGAGGCCACACCAGCAACATTGAAGGGGAAAGCATCTACATAGGGGGTGATCGTCGGGTGGACCTGAGCAGGAAATCCCTGGCGTTCACAAGCGCGCCGCACGAAGCTTCGCAGTGCCGGCCAGCCGGCCACATGCACCTCGTCAGCGCCGAGAAGAGAACCGCATGAGTCAAAGTTGAACACCAGAGCCAACCGCCCGCTGCACGCGTGTTGCACGTGATGGGCAGCCCCCACCGACAGGCGCTCCTCCATCCCCATGCCCACAAATCGCAGGGTCCGCCGTAACGGACGTCGGCCCGACAGGAGACGGGCGATTTCCAGCATTGCCGCAATGCCAGAGGCATCATCAGCCGCCCCCGCGCTGCCCCGCACCGAGTCAAGGTGTGCACAAAAAACCATCACTTCTGTACTGCGACCGGGCAATTCTGCGATGATGTTGGCGGAGCGTGAGCGGAAGCATGCGCAACGCGCGCTCAGCCGCACCTGCACCCTCTGGCATTGCGCCAAACGCCATCCCTGCGCATAAGGGAGGGAAAAGAGCGGTATCTCCACAAGCGAGGCCCATGCCTCCGGAAAGTTGAGCGTCACAGGCCACTGCGAATTGGCGCGGTGGTCAAGGAATATTGCTGCCGCCAGGCCGCGGCGACACAGCGTAGTCAGAAAGTTTGGGTCTGGCATCGGCATACCAAGCAACAGGCCCACCTTGCCACATAGTCGCGTGTCGGGCCGGTGCCGTCGCGCCGCCGGGCCGAGCAACACCAGTTCACCCGCGATTCCCCCCGGGGGTGTTGAGGGCGAATAAGAACAGGGGCGGAGGTCAAGCAGGCCACGTCGCCCTCCCGCCCGCCATTCGCCCCGGCAGGCTGAATAATCGGAGTCCACGAAGTCAAAACGCTCCTCCGGCCGCACCCGCAGCCCCAGCCGGCAAAACTGCTCTTTCAACCACCGCCGTGCCTGCGCTTCTTGAACCGACCCGCCTGGACGCGGGCCGATCCGTTGACATAGGTGGCGCAAAGTCGTCGTTACTCCCCGCACTACTGCGGCGGGAACTTGCCCCTCAATCATGGCCTCACTCCTCCACTCTGCCGAAAACATCCAGGTGCCGGTCGCTGACCATGGCCACCCGCAGGTTGCCAAGCCGGTTACGGCGAAGTTGGACACGGACCTCCGCAGGCGTGTATGCGGAGAGTAGTGAACGGTAGTATTCCTCCTGGAGGAGTATTGACTCATGCGCGGCATAGCGAGCAACGATGCGCCGTGCCACTCCGGCGCTGGCTGGCCGGGCCAAATCCCGCAACAGCACGAATGCTCCCGGTCGGGCGACGCGCCGCACTTCGCCCCAGAACGCGTCCACCTCGGTCAGGTGATGCAGAATGCTGTTGGAGAAGATTACATCAAAAGCACATGCGGCGCAGGGCAGCCGCTTGGCGTCGGCCAAGAGGAGGCAAACACTTGCCCGCTGCGCAGCTGGACGGGCGAAGGCCACCATGGCACATGATGCCTCCACGGCCACGATCCGCCAGCCTGGCCGAGCACGCCGGAGCCGCACGGGAATGTCACACGGCCCCGTACCGAGGTCTAGTGCGGTCACGCTTGCCGCTGGCCCGACAAGTTCCAGCAGGCGTTCAACAAAGGCCTGGTTGACGTCGGCAAAGTCGGCCTGCGCGTATGCTGCCGCCTCCTGAGCATCATCCATCACTTCCGGCTCAGCGCGGCGCGCTAAACGCCTAGCCAACGCCACACCTCCTTCGCCATGTAATGTAATCGGTGCAGAAATTATACCAGAGGCACAGTCGGCTTTGTGCCTGTGATTCAACCGTGAGCGATCCCAGGGCCAACTAGATGCCTTGCCAGCGCATACAACTTGGGTGGCGCGTGACGCAGCACAACCTTGCGACCGCGCAGCAGCGCGAATACAGGGGCCAGCCCGCCTATCTGGCGAATTCCAGGCAGCGGCAGGTGCTCCGCCCACTCCGAGGGGCGCGCCGGGTCAAAACCGCAGAGGTCGGCCTCCACCTGCGCGCAACGCGGTGAGATCGCAGCGGCCAGGAGGCAGGCCATCCCCGCTCGGCCTTTACCCACTAGGCTCCTGACCCCGCCAGAGCCCTCAATCGCAGCGAGAATCTCGTGCACGTCACGCGCCAGCGGCGCGAGATTATACGTGGTGTAGAAGCGAATATTGGGTTCGCTGGGTCGGCACCCCCGTTGGGGGGCAACGACCAGCGCCTCTCCCGCGGCTCGGATAGCAAACGATTCAGGGCGGCCCCGCTCCTGCCCGACTTGCGACGCGACTTCCGACGCTGGACTTGTAAACGTCAGACCCAGAACATGCAGCAGCAACGGGGCAAGGTCTCGGCGCACCGTGTCAGCGTCGCGCAGGTGTGGCCGCAGGGCAGCCTCTGTCCTTTTGCGCCAGAGCCGCTGAAACTCCGAACCGGTGAGCGGCGGCGGCGCGGAGCGACCCCACCACACCATTTGCGCACGCAGCGGGGGTGCAGGAACTGGTTCCTCTTTGATCGGCCGCGCCGTACGCGCACCAAACAACCAACGATTGAAGAAACCGTACACTGCCTCCCGCATGGCCTGGTTATAGTTGTGCCCCGCGTCCAAGTGCAAACCGCTCAGACAGTGTTCAGCACGATAAAAACGATACACTGAGCGCACGGCAGGCATTTCCACTCGTGGCGTGTTCTTTGTCCAGTCGCCCGTGCAACTGCCGAGAAAGAGCGGCTTGGGTGCGAAGAGTCGCGTCAGTTCCACGTTTGTCGCGTCCAGACGCAGTAGCGGAGCGTTTTCGCACAGGCAGCCACCCTGCATGTGATAGGAGACCATACAGATGGGCGCGACGGCAGTAAGGCGCTCATCCACCGCCCCCAAAGCGAAAGTTTGGGACGCGCCGCCAGAGGCACCCGTCATACCGATGCGCCTTTCGTCCACCTCTGGCAAACTCAACAAGAAGTCCAGCGCTCGCATGCTGTTCCAGGTCTGAAGGGCCATGAGTGAGAGGCCCCAGATGTGATCTTCCGGAAACTCCCCATGGGGCAGTTGGCAGGAGTCGTTATAGCCGACCATGTCGTAACTGAAGACAATGGCGCCCATGCGCGCCAGTTGAATGCACCGGGCGGGGACACTGCCCCTAGGGTCATGGTCGTGCAGGCGTCCGTCCCGCCAGTGCCCATGAGGGCAAAGAACGGCGGGAATGCGACGATAGCTCCGGTTCAGCGGCCGGAAGAGGTTCCCGGTAACGTAGAAGCCGGGCAAAGATTCCAAAAAAACCTTCTCACAGGTGTACTCTCGTCCCTGCCAACGATCGAAGATTCTTGGCCGCATGGGTGGGCGTGGCGGCTCCGGAAGAAGCGCGAGACTGACCCGGGCGTGGCGACGCAGCCAGCACGCGTATGTCTCCCACTCGCTCCGCGTAGCGAAGTAGCGCACCGGGTAAGGGTAGTTCAAATGAAATACCTGCTCCCCACCTTGGACACCGGCCATGCCTGCCGCCTCCTTTTCAGTACGTCCACGCCTCCGAGTCGGGGCGAAGACACTGACGCTCGTCGTCCCAATCAGACGGCACGGTCCATGGACTCTGTCGCGGACGAATAGGACATTTGTGGCAGGGTGGAAGGTTCTCTGTCCCCTCGCGCAAAATCCGTCCGGCGACCTCGTAGCAGTCCTGGAGGCGAAAGAGAACGGCGCGACAGTTGCCGATGCGCACCTCGCGGAGCATTCCGCGAACGGCCATATCCCGGGCATAGCGACCGCTCGCCACCAGCGGACAGGGCTTCTCGCGGTAGCCCCATGTGCGTCCCATCACCATGCGCCCGCCCGGCAAACGCACCGGATATGCTTCGGTGCGGCGCCCAAGGCAGGGCGCGCCCAGTGTCATCTCCACCACATGATGAAAGGTGTTCGCCCGCGGCCAGACCCCGAAGAACAGCGCGCTGCCGCCCTCCCGCCAAAGAAGCCCCAGGGGTGAGTCCGGCCCCATAGTCAGGGTGCGGTGATGAAACTCGGTATAGCGCCGCGCCTTCCTGCCCCACGCGGCAAAGGCATGCGTCGGGTTCAGACTGCGCTCCACACCCGGCAGCCGCCAGAAGAAGTCCGGAATCGCTCCGTTAGTTGTCGGGGTCTCGCGGGGATCGTAGTAGCCGGGCCTGCCCTCGCCGAAAGGCGCCCCGTGATTGAAGGAAGGCATCATCAGCGTCCCGGCCTCGGTCAGCACCTCTTGTAACGCCTCAATGACGGTGGCCGCGCCGCCCTCTACGTATCCGAAACTGCTGAGTGAGGAGTGAACCATCAGACCGTCACCGGGACGGATGCCCAGCTGCCGCAGGCCAAGGAGAATTTCGGCCTTCGTTATCCGGGGGATGGACGCTTCGGACATACGCGTTCCCTGCTTGCGACTGCGCTCTGGCAACATTTCCTAGACCGCGGGTCAGTTTACCAGCGAGGTATGCTCCGCACCAGAAGCCTGCTACTGGACGAGATGGCGCAAGGTGACCAGAGACAGAAAAGAGGCTGAGGCACGCCGCCATCCAGACTAGGATATGACCCGTTCGGGCGCGTGGTCAGGTGCTGGCACATCGCGCCCAGAGGCGGTTGTAGAACGCAACCACATGCTGCCGCATGACGGACTGCATCAGCAACTCGGGCGGCAAGGCATGAGGCGAGTTGTCCGCAAGCCCATCCGGCAGCGGGGGCAGAGGGGTATCAGGGTCAGACCACGCTGCTGCTTCGTCGGGCACGAACTGCGCCTCGCGCGGGTCGCCGGGGACGCGGAGCCAGCGCTGTTCGCCGTCGGTGGCCTGACCGGTTCGCGGCGTCTGCACACAATTGGAACGAGCGATGGGAATGAATCTGGGGGGCTCGCCTGGACGCGCAACACTACGCAACCCAATCTCAGCAATGAGCGACTTGTCGGGCAACCAGAGGTTGATGTACCAACTGCCGTCGCGCTCGCCGACGTTGATGTCAAAGAAGTGGTGCGCGTTGTACCCGTTGAAGATGATGTAGGTCACGTCGTAGACACGAATAACCAGTTCACCGCCGCCGAGCGCGCGATGTGCGGCTTCCAGATCAGCCTGGGCTATCTCCCAGTGCGCGAATATCCAGTACGCTTGCACTTCAATGAGTGCAATGTAACTTTCGTCATAACGTGCTGGGAATGTCGGCGGGCGCAGCGGCGGCGTCCGACGCCGCGGGATTTCAGCCACAACATGAGTGGAAACGGCCCACGGTCGTGGCCGCGCGGCTGGACCGTCCGGGCGCACAATCTGGGGCAAGCGAGACTCAACAACGTCGCTCATGTGATTTTTCCTCTCACCCCGCCTTCCCGGCGCATGCATCACTGTGGCAAACCACCGCCTTTACCATTCAGCACGCGCTCGTACACTTCCAGCGTGCGCGCCGCGATACGATCCCACGAGAACGTGGTCTCCACCGCTGTCCGCCCATTGCGCCCTATCCACTGGGCATAGTCACGGCGCTCCAGCAATGCCACCAACGCACTGCTGATGTCCTCCGGCAGGAGGCCACACTTCAGTCCGGTAACGCCGTGCCAGACAAATTCACTCGGGCCGCCATTGCTGCAGGCGACTACAGGCTTGCCGGCGCTCCAGGCCTCAAGGATGACAATCCCGAAGGGCTCGTTGCGGCTCGGCACGCAGACTACGTCGGCAGCCAGGTAGATATCCACCAGTTCATCACCGTAACGCGCGCCGAGAAATCGCACCGCATGCGCCACGCCGAGTTCGCCGGCACGATGCTCCAGGCCGCGGCGCATATCGCCATCACCAACGAAGGCAAAGCGCGCCTGCGGAAAAGACTGGAGGACGCGCGGGACCACCTCCAAGAGAAGGTCGGGACCCTTCTGGTAGACCATGCGCCCGACATAGAGCACGAGCGGGTCAAGCGGCCCTATCCCGTAGCGCTGCTTCACCTGTCCCTGGTCCACAAACCGGCTGAACAGGCCGGGATTGACACCATTGTAGATGGTGCAGATTTTGTCTGGCGGCGTTGAATAGATGCGGATGATCTCCTCACGCAAAGTGTTGCTGACGGCGATTACCTCGTCGGCCACGTACTGCGCCTCCCACTCAAGGTCGCGGATAGTGCGCGAGTCACCCTCGTGAAAATAGTTGCCGGCGCGGCCATACTCGGTGGAGTGAAACGTCATAACCACACGTTTCCCCCGGCCCTGACGTGTCCATGCCGCTGCCTTCGCAGTCATCCAGTCGTGCCCGTGCACAATGTCCACACGCCCGGAGTAGTCCTCAATCTGAAAGACACGATCGGTAAAGGCACCGCACATGCTGTAGACGTCCTGAATGAAATGTGGTCGCCAGTCGTATACACACCGGTGATAATGCACTCCGTCAATGCACGAATAGGCGGGCTGGCCGGCACCCATCCGCGTAATCACGTGCACTTCGTGGCCCGCGCGTGTCAGTGCCGCCGCCAGTTCCGTCACATGGACCGCAATCCCGCCCACAGGTATAGAGTGCAGCGACTCCCACGAAAGTATCGCAATCCTCATGCGCTTACAGCACCAACTCCCATCACCAAGCCGCCGTCCGCAACGTGCGGCCACCTGCTAACCCCAGGCGTAACCGCGCCACGTCTCACCTGGCAACCCCTAATACATATTTTCGGAACACCAGAGGCCTTTCTGCACCCGCAGAGCACACCCCCCGCGCCGTTTCGCACTACCGGCACGAGCCGCTGCCCTCACTCCGTCCGCTGAGGCTCCGTGGAGAGTTCTATGACGAACCGTGCCCAGCCCTGGGCTGGTGCGCTGACGAACGCGCGGGCGCCGCATTCGTCCAGCATCTGCCGGCACTGGGCCAGTTCAGCAACACCCTCCTCTAACCACTGCCGGCCCGTGTGCATGGCAGGCCCCACTGCACGTGTACCCCCCGTGGAGCAGTCAATCTCTATTACCACCCCACGATGCACGCTGCGATAGCCAACCGCCAGACAGCGCTCCGGCTGCGAGGCCAAGCTGCGCAGGGCGCCGTCAATTACCTGACCAATCGCCTGCCCCAATCGGCTGCAGTGTGCCGGAACCGGTGCTCCCGCGGAACTCGGCAAGCGAACGACCGTAACCCCAATTTCTTCAAACTTCGCCTTGCGGAGTTCCAGGACCTCCTGGAGGACTTCCTCTATCCCCATTAGCCACCCCCCGCCCCTCGGCCATGGCCTGCACGCCGCGCCCCCGCGCGGCCACTGCGGGCGCGACTCGCTACTTCAAACGAATCTTCTCTGCCCGCTCTGTCTTCTCAATGTGCAACTTGTCCTCGCGCGCCAGCCAACCGATCGCCCGCTCCGCCAAATCACGCGGCAACTCCACCTCACGAATAAGTCTGCCGTGCGTCACCTCCCCGTTCTTATGGAGGTAGTGCCAAATTTTCCCCGCCGCTTCCCCGATTTTATCAACCATGCTGCCCTCCCCTGCCACAGGCTCAGCACATGCTCAACAGCGCGCCTATCGCACTGCTACTACAAGATTCTACCCCCTGGATCACTCCGCGTCAAGGAAAATCGCACAGCCAGAGCACAAAACTACCCGGTGCCGATTTCAAGTCTTTGCGTAACAGGTAGTTACAAAAAAATCGCCCCTGGAAACTTCTCTTTACGGTTCTGGCCCTGCCAAGTGTCCGGCCCTCTCCGCCTCGACTCGCAGGATTGCCAGCACTTCATCTTCGGGCACCTGCTCAAACGCGAGATAGAACTGTCCTACCGCGGCGAATAAGGGCGGTACGCGCAGACAAATGCACCAGTCAGCCTCGTGGGACAGCATTTCCAGCGAATCCTCCGGCCCCACAGGAACGGCGACAATGATTTCTTGTGGCGATTCCTGACGGGCGGCCCAGATTGCTGCCTGCATGGTGGCGCCTGTGGCAATGCCATCATCGGTTAGGATAACCGGACGACCGGCAAGCGATACTTTTCGGCGAATAGCGCGGTATCGGGCAGCACGCAGGGCGATTTCATGCAGTTGCGCCGTCTTCTCCCGCTCAATGTAGTCGGCGTCCGCGTAGGTGTCAGCGTTCCGCAGAAACAAGCGGCCATCTTCGGCGACAGCACCGATGGCAAACTCCGGACTCCCCGGAGCCCCCAGTTTCCGGGCCAGGACCACGTCCAGGTCAGCGTCCAGCGCCCGTGCGAGTTCGTGCCCCACGACCAGACCACCGCGCGGGATGCCGAGCACCACAGCGTGCCGCCCGCGCCACTGGCCCAATTCTGCCGCGAGAAGGCGACCGGCCTCCACGCGGTCTACGAATGCCTCCCCGCTGCGGCTGACGATGCGACAAACCCCCACGCCCTCACCCCAAACCTACGTCCGCTGACTCCACGAAGCGAATCCCCGCCGCTTCCATCTCCCTGCGGGCATTGGCGATATCGCCGGGATGCACTTCAATCCCGCGCACGGCATCAGCGATGACAAAGACCGCAAAACCGTACTTACTGGCATCCAGCGCGGTGGCACGAACGCAATATTCCGTGGCCAGTCCACCGACCCAGAGACGGCTAACCCGACGTTCCCGCAAGGCCAAGAGCAGTTCCGCCGCCGCGAAACCGGAATAATCTTCACGCCCCGGATCGGTGCCCTTGGAGACGACCACATCCAACCGCGCCGCGTCCAGGGCCGGATGAAACTGCGCCCCCGGCGTATCCTGAACGCAATGCGGCGGCCACGGACCGCCCTGGGCGACAAATGAACAATGATTGGGCGGATGCCAGTCGCGAGTCGCCACCTTCAGGAGGGGGGACCTGAGCCAGCGGTTGAGGACGGGCACAACTTCATCCCCACGTGGCACCGGCAACGCACCGCCGGGGCAGAAATCCCGCTGCACGTCAACGACGATGAGCGCATCAGTCGCGGGAATTACCTGCCACTTGTCCTGCATCTGCAACGTCCCCTGCTCTCTGACGCTACACTACATGCAGGCGAGCTGCAAGCCTGCCACAATGGGCCATGCTAACAAGCACAGCCCAGCTCACTCCTTCGCCAATCTCGCACCAGAGCGGTGCCTGCGCCCACGCCACCAGAACGCCAAGATTTTCATCACCAGGCGGGCGGCAACAAGGTCACAACCCGGAGGATGCGGCGAAGCTACCAATTCCACCACGTCTGCACCTATCAGATGCGCCCGCGGCGCCTCCGTCACGGCACGAACCACGTCCATTGCCTGCCCCCAACTGAGACCGTTGGGTTGCGGCGTTCCGGTATGCGGGATCACCGCAGGGTCCAGGCCGTCCACGTCCACGCTGAGATATAGCGGACCGCGCAACTGGCGCAGACGCGCCAGCAGTGCGCGCCAGCGCCGCTGCATCTCGTGGGCAAAGACGGTGGTGATGCGCTCCTTCCGCGCGATTAGCGCATACTCCTCACGCGAGAGGCTGCGAATTCCCACCTGGATGAGCTGGCAGCCGGCCTCCCAGAGACGCCGCATCACCGTCCCATGCGACCAGCGTCGCCCATCAAGTGCATCAATGAGGTCGGCATGCGCGTCAATGTGCACAATCGTCAGTTCCCGCGGACTAGCAGCTAGACCCATGACCAGACCGTAAGTAACGCTGTGTTCGCCGCCGAGGCCCAGCACGAACTTCCCCCGCAGCCCAGCCACCCGCTCACGCACCAATTGCAGATAGCTCTCCACATCCGCATCGTCCAAGAGCGCCGGTAGGGTATGCAGTCGCGGCCTCTCCTCAAAATCTACGCCGGTCTCCTCATCAAAGAACTCAATCTGGCAGCTCGCGTCCAGGATGGCGCGCGGCGCACGCCAGGTGCCCGTGCCATAGGACACCGTACGCTCAAAGGGTAACGGCACCAGTATGGCATCAGCTTCGGCCTCTCCGACTCCAGCCAGCCCCAGAAATTGATCGGGATGAATCACCGTCATTGGCTTCCTTTCGTGTCTCTCACCACACAGATCTCTTGTCACCCCCACAATATCACTAGGAAGCAAGGTGTTTGTCAACCCGCAAGACTCGCCCGCCACCAACCCCAGTCGAGGAGGAGAGGCGGCCCCGTTTCTCATGTGCCGCGACCTGATGCCGACGAATAGATCAATCCTTTCGCGGCGCCCTATGCCGAAGCATGCGGGGCACGAGGATAGGGACAATGATGATTCCCGACTAACTTCAGTGATTCTTTTGATCCCGCGGATGCGTGCAGCACATTACTCAATTGGCGGGAAAAGGCCCTGCGCCAACTGCATTTCTCGCACAGCGCAGCTCTCAGTTGCGGTGCGGAGAGGACGCGTGGCGGCCTTTGCGCCATCGGCGGCGACGTCGCCTGAGAGGCGCACGATTCTGTCCACGGGTTTGCCGTCGCGATAGAGTGCCCATTCGTTGCCGTCAGTGTAGGGGATGTTCGGGATTGCCGAGAACCGTTGGAATTGCTCGCGGTCGCGACCCTTGAAGCGCTTGGCGTCCGCGCCCACGCCGGGGGCCTTGAGCTCGACGTATCCGGCGAGTAACTGGTTGAGGTGGACAGCGTAATCAGGCCGACCGAGACGGTTGGGAAGGGACGTTTCACCCGTGCATACCACTTTCCAGCCGAGGGCGTCGGCCACGCCCGCCATGAAGTTCTCGAAGGGGCCGCGCATTTGGTCTTCCTGCTCGCCGGAGGTGATTTGCCCCATTTTCGCCTTCACCGCGTCGGCGAAGGCTTGCAGCGCCTTATGCATCAAGTTCTTGCCGGTCATGGTGCCATCGTTGCCTTCCAATCAGCGTGAGTTCTCACTATCGCAGGATTTGGTCGCTAACGTCGTGGCCGTGCGGGCCGGCGAGCCGTCCGCGGGTTGCCAGTACGCACCAACCCGTGTTTCGGCGATTTCATGGTTTTTTGAGAACCTCCGCCAGCTTGTCTGCAAGTTCCTCAACTGTGAACATTGCTGTGTTCAGAGCAACACGATCGGCGAGCGTAGGGCTGTACTTCAGGACGTCGTTCTTTGATACCCGATGCCAGAGTGGGAGGATAACCTTCCGGCCTTCGTTTTCTTTCGCTACAAGCCCATCGAGCTCGTATTGAGGCCAGTTCTTGGCGAAGAAGTTTGGCGACAGCACGACAATCCCAAATCGGGATCTGGCGAGACCTCTGTCGATAGAACGCCGCAGGCTATCGCCAATCGTTAGTTGAAATTCATCATACCAGATCCGTAGTCCTCTTCTGGTCAAGGCTTCTGCTAATGGGCGAACAAGGTCGGGCTTGTCCTCGGAAGCGTGGCAAATGAACGCGTCATACGTAACAGCCTCCGCCGCTGCGATGGGCGAGAGGGTCGTTTCAGCGACCCGCTCTTGTTGTGCGCGATTCTGTTCTTGTAGCTGTCGTATCACATCCGCAATCTTCTTGGATTCTTCCTGCTGCTCGCGCATCAGGTCCCGCTGAAGGTTCGCAATGTCCCGCTGCTTTCGTGCGAGCTCGGAATTCAGACGCTTCCACGCATTCTGGTGCCGCGAAACCTCACGTTGTTGGTTCTGGATTTCACGCCGATAATGCTGTGCCGATGATGGTGATGATGCGCGCGAGAGGCGGTCGGTCGCTTGAGCAATTCGCTCGGAGGCGCGGGTCTCCTGTTCTATTTCACGAGCGATCTGCTCCTGAAGCCTCGCAGCCTCATCATGCGCCCGACGTAGTCTATCTGCGGCAGAGCTCATTCTGTAATCCTGTACCGAACTTCCCTATGGGACGCCTTCCACTATTATCGTAGCCTTGTGCTAGCGCTGTCTCAAGAAAGGGCCTGCCCGCGAACCTCGCGTTGACGCCCAGGTGGCCGCATCGAGCATACCTTTATGCATAGAACTTGCCTGGTGGAGGCGGCCTCGGGGGGCAAGTGGGTGCAAGGCAGATGGCCTTGCAATGTGGTGCGGGCGGCCTTTTCGGTCTGCCGGCGGCGTGACCTGCATGGTGAGGAGATTGTCTACCTGGTTCTCGACGGCCACTACGAACCGCTGCGCCTGAGCGCAGGCCTAGCTGAAGAACTGACAGGGTCTCGCCCGCCACCCAGCGCGCGGCCACGAAAACTGGCAGCAGGCAAAAAGTGATGGCCTGGCCACATTGTTGACGGCGGCAGGAGTCTTCCTGTATGTTTCCGACTGCGGCGCCGGGGAAAAGGATTGGGTCGCGACTGCGGAAGCATCGAGGAAGGCACCGCAGTCCCGCGGCCCAAGATGAATACGGAAAGGAATGACATGCCCCAAGGAAATTTGCCAATCGTCGGGGTTCACCTTGACCTGAAGTACACGATGCCGAAGAAATCTTATCTCCTCAAATGGGTGAGGCGGCTGCCCCGCCTGGGCATCAACACGCTGCTCATTGAATACGAGGACAAATTTCCCTACCGCAAGTACCCGTTCCTGGCGGTGCCAGAGGCGTTCGCACCGGCCGAATTGAAAAAGTTCCTGGCGACGGCGCGGGGGGTGGGCCTGCGGGTAATCCCGCTGGTGCAGACGCTCAGCCACCTGGAGTTCGCGCTGGCGCACGAGCAACTCGCCCACCTGCGCGAGGCACCGGACGTCCCGACGCAGATCTGTCCCAGCAATCCCGCCGCCGTATCCTTTGTCAAAGACCTCCTGCGCGAAGTCCTCACTTACCACGAGGAGGACGAATATTTCCACATCGGTGCAGACGAAGCTTGGCACCTTGGACTCTGCCCCAGGTGTGCCGCCCGCCTCCAGAGGAGCGACAGTGTGGCGATGTGGGCCGAACACGTCAGCGACATTGCGCAATTCATAGTCCAGGCGGGCAAGAAACCGATTGCCTGGGACGACGCGCTCCGCGATAAGCCCGAAGAAGTTACCCAGCTGCCCCAAGCGCTCATCCTCAACTCATGGAGTTACGGCGACACTGAGATAGTGCCGGACAAGTTCCCGTGGCGCAATGTGGACTTGTACCTGGCGCGGGGGTATCAGGTGGTTGGCTCGCCCTGTCTGAATCAGGGCGTCCTCATCCCCTCCCCGATTTGCCTGACGAACACGGCGGCGTGGGCAAGGAAGGCGCGCGAGGGTAAGATGCTCGGCCTCCTGAACACCGCCTGGGCCTGCTTCCATGTCCATCAACCGGTGACCTGGATGCAGATTGCGGCGACGGGGGACCTTATGGCAGGGAAAATTGCCGAGGCCGACTATGCCTGGCAGTCGCGGTTCCTTTCCCGCGAGTACGGGTGCAAGGTGCACGGCGTCGTCGGTGCGCTCCAGGCGTTGGCAAGCGGCTGGGGCTTCCGGGTGACAGGGGTGGGGCGGGCGCTGTCACCGGCGGTGTATGCCTATACTGACATGGTGGTGCACTTCCCCGGAGGGCAACCGGAGCGACGGCGCCGGGGCATCTATCCCCTGGACTGGAACGAGATTGACTTCACGGCGATATATCAGAAGAAACTCGCCTATGTGCGGGCGGCGGAGGACATGGCTGCGGTACATCGGCAGGTGGACGAACTTCTGGCGGCGTATACCGAGGCACACGGGCCGCTGACGAAACTGGCCCGCAGAGCTCGCCGCCACCGGGAAGAGGCCCGTCTCCTGGCAATCTACGCCGACGTAAAACTCCTGCACACGCAGGTCTTTGACCACTTACTGCGCGGGACAGGCAACCGGGACAAACTGGAAAGGCGTCTGCGCTCCCAAGGACGGGCGCTGCGGCAGGCACTTACTCCGTTTTTGGAGCCGCCCAGCGTGCAGCGCATGCTGCGCATGTACTGGGAACCGCCACTGGCAGTCCTAACCGGCAAGAGCTGCCCATTAGCGGCCGCTCCCACGCCTGTGTCCCGTCCAGCTGCCGGCCCCGACTCCGAGATCTACTGAGTTCCCCTGGCCTGAAGGGGGCAAGGGAAATTGCCGGCATGCGACATGCAGGGAGCAAGGCCGGCAGGAGGCTGTGTTTCAATCCCTCTAGCGATTTGCCACACTAAGTATGCCAGCCCCTTCCCCACAGCATAAATGCCTGGTGAACTATTCCCGAGTCCGGCCAAGGTAGGTCAGGGTTCCCCCACCGGCGTGGGTTCTTCGCGACCCATGAGTTGCGATTCAAGCCAACGGGTGTGCACACCGCCGCGAAGGAAGGACTCGTGGCGGAAGATGGTGCGGAAGAGCGGGATGGTGGTCTTGATGCCCTCAATATTGAACTCGTCCAACGCGCGGCGCATGCAGGCAATGGCGTCGCGGCGCCTGCGACCATGGCAGATCAGTTTGGCGATGAGCGCGTCATAATAAGGCGAGACCTCATAGCCGGCCTGGACGTGCGTGTCAAGGCGAACACGCGGGCCGCCGGGCACATCAAAACGCGTGACCTTGCCTGGCGACGGCTTAAAGCCGTCGTCCGGATCTTCGGCGTTGATGCGGCACTCAATCGCGCAGCCATCAAAGACAACTTCTTTCTGGGAAATCCGGAGCCGTTCCCCGGAGGCGATGGCTAGTTGCAACTGGACTATGTCAATGCCGGTGATCATCTCAGTAACCGGATGTTCCACCTGTAGCCGGGTGTTGGCCTCGGTGAAGTAAAAGCGATTCTGCCGATCCAAAAGGAACTCAAAGGTGCCGGCGTTGGTGTACTCAGCGGCCTCGGCGAGGCGTACGGCGGCCTTACAGATGGCCTCAGCGAGTTTGTCGCTGATGCCAGGAGGCGGCGCCTCCTCGATGAGTTTCTGGTAGCGGCGCTGGGGGCTGCAGTCGCGCAGTCCCAGGTGAATTATGTTGCCGTGGTGGTCGCCGAGAATCTGCACTTCAATGTGGCGGGCGCGGTCAAGGAACTTCTCAATGTAGATGCCAGGATCGCGGAAGGCTGCCTGGGCCTCGCGCCGCGCCAAGAAAAGCGCGTTCGCTAGGCTGATGTCATTATGGGCCATACGGATGCCGCGTCCGCCACCGCCAGCTACGGCCTTGACCAGGACCGGATAGCCGATCTTGCGGGCCACCTTAAGCGCCTCTTCATCGGTCTCCACCGGCCCCTCGCTGCCAGGGATGGTGGCAACTTTGTTGTCGCGCGCCAGTTTCAACGCCGAGGTCTTGTCGCCGAGAAGGCGAATCGTCTCCGGCTCCGGGCCAATGAACGTGATATTGGAGGACTTGCAGACCTCGGCGAAATGGGCGTTTTCGGCGAGAAAACCACAACCGGGGTGGATGGCCTCAACGTCAGTCACCTCGGCAGCGCTGATGATCCGTGGGATGTTGAGATAACTTTCCTCGCTTGGCGCAGGACCGATGCAGACGGTATAATCGGCATACTTGAGGTAGGGCGCGTTTCTATCAGCCTCAGAGTAAATGGCGACGGTCTCAATGCCCAGTTCACGCGCCGCGCGAATGATGCGCAGTGCGATTTCTCCGCGATTGGCGATGAGGATTCGGGAAAACATTTCTACTCGCGTGTGCAGGACGTACGCGTGTTTACCTATGCTGATGATGCAGCAGGCTTTACGGCAAACAATGGCTGGCCATATTCAACCGCCTCGCCATTTTCCACGAGGATCGCCACGATTTCCCCCGAGACCTCCGCCTTGATGGCGTTCATGACCTTCATCGCTTCAATGACGCCCACCACCGTATCTTCCTGTACTTTACTGCCAACACTCACGAACGGCTCGGATTCCGGCGATTGTGCGCGATAAAAGGTTCCGACCATCGGCGAAACGATCTCAACCACATCCTTGGCCTTCTTTTCCTCCGCTTGGGGAGCGGGTTCAGGAAGGGATTTGGCAGGAGGTTCGGCCAACGGAGCTGTATAAGGAGCGGGCACAACTGTCACGCCTCCGCCGGGAACGTTCTTGCGCAGGCGCACCTTTTCCCCCTCAGACTCAACCTCAATCTCGGCCAACTCGTGGGCTTCCATCAGGTCGAGCAATTTTTTCACCTTGCGCAGGTCCATCAAAGCTTCCCTCCCCGCCTTACACTCACCACCATGACAGCCGGCGTCGGTGCCGACAGGACCTACTGACTTATTTCCCGAGCATCACCATCCGCACGGTTCCGACGACGTCCCGACACCATGCCCCTACCTGCGCAACACCGCCTCCTTCAGAGACTTAGAAACACGTGTGAGGATACGACAGCCACCAGGCCGCACAACCACCATGTCCTCTATCCGAATGCCACACTCTCCCGGGACGTAGACCCCAGGCTCTACGGTAAATACCATGCCAGTTCGCAAACGGGTTTTCTGCCCCCGCGCAATCGCCGGTGCTTCATGCACGTTCAATCCGACCCCATGACCCAATGCGTGAGTGAAAAGCGATGCACACCTGTGTGATTTCATAACTTGGCGTGCGGCAGCATCAACCTCTTCTCCCTGGCGGCCAGGAACAATGCGCCTCAATGCACCCATCTGCGCTTCCAGAACCACTTGGTAGAGGCGTTCCCATCGCGGGGAGATTCTAGACACAAAGACCACCCGTGTCAAGTCGCATTTGTAGAGATCTCGGCGAGCTCCCCAGTCAATCAGGACACAATCACCCTCACGAATACGCCGGTCCGTTGGCCGCGCATGCGGAAGTGCTGCACGCTCTCCTGCGGCCACAATAGTCTCAAACGCAGCAGCATCCGCCCCTCTTCGCCTCATCGCCGCATCTAACGCAGCCGCGATGCTCCGTTCAGTAACACCTACCTGGATGTGCGGCAAAATATCAGCAAAAGCGCTCTCCGCTATGGCTATTGCTTGCATGATAGCCGCAAGTTCAGTGTTGTCCTTTCGCTCGCGTAGGCCCTCCACCACACCCCTCAAAGGCACGATCCCCACTAGGCCAGCCAATGCCCGCTCTAGTTCCTCATGTTGGGCGATGGTCATAGCCCCCGCCTCTACTCCGATCCTTCCCAGCCCGGACTCTCTGACCAATTTCGCAGCGGTGGCGATAATGCTCCCTCGTCGCAAATACAGGCCGATGCCCCGCATCTCTTCCCGAGCCTGTGTGGCGTATCGCCCATCCGTGATCAGTATTGGGCGTCTTTTTGTCACCAAAAGGGCACTATCTTCACCAGAAAAGCCTGAAAGATAGCGGACATTGCTGACATCGATCACAAGGATAGCGTCTATTCTTTCCTGCTGCAGCCGCTTCAAAAGTTTTTGTCGGCGGCTGTAAAAGATGGATGCCGAACTGTGGCATTTACTTGCCGGCATCTGACAAATTACCTCACTAATCTTGCAACTAATCGGAGGGAAACTGCCAACGTGAAGCCCAAACGTGCCTAAACGCTAACTTTTTTCCTCAGGACAGTCCGCGGAGATAACGATCCATCGCGCGTGCGGCACGCTTCCCGGCCCCCATCGCCTCAATGACTGTCGCCGCTCCGGTAACGATATCCCCACCGGCAAACACCCCCGGAAGCGACGTCTGTCCGGTCTCCGGATCAGCCACTATGTTTCCCCAACGGTTCAGTTGAAGTCCCTGGGTAACCCGCGTCAGAAGAGGGTTGGCCAAGTTGCCTATCGCAATAACAACCACGTCAACCTCAATCTCATATTCTGACCCTGGGATCTCCACAGGCCGCCTTCGGCCACTCTCATCGGGCTCACCTAGTTGCATCCTGATACATCTGACAGCACGCACGTGCCCGTGCTCATCTCCGAGTATCTCCACAGGATTGCTAAGGAGGCGAAATTCCACGCCCTCCTCCTCGGCATGATGTATCTCCTCTGCCCGCGCCGGCATTTCCTGGCGCGAGCGGCGATACATCAGAATAACCTTTTCCGCCCCCAGGCGCAGTGCAGTGCGGGCGGCATCCATCGCCACGTTCCCACCCCCCACTACCATTACGCGCCCGCCCCGCGCGATGGGAGTATCGGCCTCCGGAAAGCGGTAGGCCTTCATCAGGTTTGACCGCGTCAGGTACTCGTTGGCCGAATACACACCGCTGAGATTCTCCCCTGGAATATGCATAAATTGAGGCAAACCAGCACCCACGCCGATAAATATCGCGCCATAACCCATCGCAAATAATTCCGGTATCGTAATAGTTTTGCCCACAACCGTGTCAACCCGGATCTCTACCCCGAGGCGACGCAGGTAGTCTACCTCCGCCCGCACAATGGCCTTCGGCAGACGGAACTCCGGTATCCCATATACCAGCACTCCACCGGGTTCGTGAAGCGCCTCAAAGATCGTTACCTCGTGCCCCATCAGTGCCAAGTCGCCCGCCGCTGTCAATCCGGCCGGCCCGGAGCCGATTATCGCCGCCCGCCTGCCCGTGGGCGGTGCCTTTTCCGGAACCTCCACCCCGGCCGCACGCTCAGCATCCGCCGCAAACCGCTCCAGTCGCCCCACCGCTACCGGCTCATCCTTGCGCCCCAGAATACAGACTTTCTCACACTGAGTCTCCTGCGGACAGACCCGCCCACAGATAGCCGGCAGGCAGTTTGTCTTCTTGATAAGGCGTGCGGCTTCAATTGGGCGCCCCTCCCGAATCAACCGAATGAACCCCGGGATGTCCACCTGCACCGGACAACCCGTCACACACGGCGGTTTCTTGCACTGTAGGCAGCGGCTCGCCTCCAGACGCGCCTGTTCCTCAGTGTAGCCGTAGGGAACTTCGTCAAAGTTCCGGATGCGTGCCGCCGGCGGCTGCTCCGGCATCTTCTGGCGCGGGATGCGCCCCCGCGGCGTCTGCTGGCCCAAGGTCAAGGTGACTAACTCCCTTCCACACCAACTCACCCGCCCCGATAGGCAGGATACACCCCTCACCGTTTCCCCAACACCTCCCGCAGCCGACACTCCTCCTCATAACGTTGCACCCGAAGGCGTTCCTCCGCCTCATATGTCCGCAGGCGCTTCGCCAGGAGGTCAAAATCCACCTGGTGTCCATCAAACTCCGGCCCATCCACACAGGCGAATTTCGTCTGTCCCCCCACCTCCACCCGACACCCACCGCACATCCCCGTCCCGTCCACCATAATCGGGTTCAGGCTCACTATCGTCCTGATACCATGCGAACGCGTTACCGCACACACCGCCCGCATCATCGGCACCGGCCCCACCGCCACCACCAGATCAATCTTCTCCCCACTGCGTATCATCTCCTCCAAGATTTGCGTCGGGAAACCCTTAAACCCCAGACTTCCGTCATCGGTCGCAATCCGCAGGTCGTCGCTTATCGCCGCCATTTCCTGCCGCAGTATCACGTGCTCCTTCGTCCGACCGCTGATAATCACCGTCAAGCGGTTACCCACCGCCTTCATCGCCGCGGCAATGGGATAGGCCGGCGCAATTCCCACACCGCCACCGATACAAACCACATGGCCATACCGCTCAATGTGGGTTGGATTGCCCAGCGGGCCGACCACATCCAAGATAGCTTCGCCCTCATTGAGCGCAGCCAGGCGGCGTGTTGAGACACCCACGACCTGGAAAATAATCGTGACACTCCCCTCCCGCGGATCAGAATCCACGATTGTCAGCGGGAAGCGCTCGCCACACTCGGCGACGCGGAGGATGACGAATTGGCCCGCCTTACGCTTCGCCGCAATCTCCGGCGCACGCACACGCATCAGATACACCTGCGGCCCAATGCAACGTTTCGCCAGAATCGGAAACAAAATCAACCTCCATCTTGCCCCCGACAGTTGTTATTTCTGGACTTCTCCTCAGGCTCGCCGACCGAATACTGCGAGTGTCGGGCCGTCGCTGACCTGCCGCCGTACCACCCCATTGGACAGGCCCTGCATTCCCCCGCCCCAGCAACGGCGCCCAGCGCGTCCGACTGCGCCGTCCACCCCAAAAAAGATGGTGAGCCTTACGCTCACCACCCCCCATAATACCAGCCAGACAGGCCAGCCGTCAACCTGCGAAAACCGGCAACCAACATACAAGCAGGAGTCCCTCTGCCCACACATCATTTCCCACGCAATTTCCGGCGCCGAGAACATTCGTGAGTATGCCCGCCCCGCGCATATCGCACACTTGGGATAAACCCCAACCAGCGAAGTGATTAGACCAAACAGCGGAATGGCCAGACAGATGGAAAACGAAATGCACGCAATGGATTGGGATAGCTGATAGCCCCAGCCCTGCGGGCAGTCATCAGGGCACAATTGCGGTTATTGCGGCGAGGATGACGTCCCCCTCCAGGTAGCCGCCGCGCCAGAGGAGCATGAGACTGGCGATGGGCACGCGCGGGCGCGGGTTGACCCATTCGGTGGTGTACAGCGTAATCGGCCTGCCGGCAGCGTCCCTGCCGCGCCAAGCCACATCCCCATAGACCGGCGGCGTGCCCGAGGCGTCGTCCACCCGCCCGATATTCACGCCATGGATGATGGGCACCTCCACCTCTTTGCCATCCGCGTAGGCCACCATGTAGGCAGCAATGACCGGGTCGCCCAGATGCAGCCGCGTCCATGGGGTGAGGTTTCTGACGCGTACCGAGGAGGTGTGCAGGAAGACAAGGGCGCGGGCGCGAAGGCCAACGTCGATCGGAAAACTGTTGCGCACATTGGCATCCACGCCGACAAACGGGCACTGGCGCGTGCGCGGGTAATCAATGATGCGGAAGGGCACGCCGCTGAGCCTCACCGCGCCCGCCGGGATGTTACGGAGGTCCATGCTCGCGAAACCACCCCACATGCGCCCGACACCATCGCAGATGACGTCGGCGACGGCCTCAATGCTTATGGGCCGGAAGTGCTTGGAGCCTGGTGCGCAGAGGATGCTTTTCATGCCCGCCAAGATGCGCGCCTCACGGCGATGGATGGGGGCGATGACGGCATTGGCCTGTGCGAAACTGCGCGGTGTCAGTTCAGCCGTCCACAACGAGGCCTGATTGATAAGGAAGTTATAGGGCGAGAAATTCTCGGGCCGGGGCGCACACCAGGTGCTGACCTCCGCCCCCAGGACCGACGGCGATGCGCCGGGGCGCACCTTGCGGCCACGGCTGTCCCTGGTGACCAATTCTTCCAGGCTGAGGCCGTTCCTCTGCTGTACATTTTCCAGGAAGAAGCGGAAGCCGTAATTGCCAATGACCTGCTCAAAGCCGCGCTCACGGAGAAGGCGCACGCTTTGCGGGTCCACGGTAACGTACCAGTTGAGGAGGAGGATGTCTTTCGGAACGAGGTCCAAGGCGCGGGTGGTATCGGGCAGTGCACCACGGAACTCCCGGCCGAAGCGGCGGAAGCGCCAGCGCTCCTGGCACGGACCGGGCTTGTGGTGCAGTTTCTCCGACCACATAGCCGTGCGGATGCCGCGGGCGGCGAGATAGTCGTGGATGCGCTGCACGTCGCGCGCGAAGAGTTCGCCCGGTGCCTGGCCGCGGCAGCGCGGACAAAGGGCGATGGTGTACACCTCGTCGTGACCGATGCTGATGGTGCGCGGCTGAAAGACCTCTATGACTTCGTCCATCACGTCAAAGAGCAGTTCGTAGGTCTTCGGGTTGGAGGGGCAGTAGGTATCCGGCCAGCGGTCGGCGGGGTTCTCGGCCAATTCACGGTGGTTGGTGAGAAGGTAGTAGGAATGGCTGAGCGATTGGACCTCCGGGATGATTTCAATGTGATGTTCGCGGCAACAGGCGGCGATGTCGCGTGCCTCGGCCTTGGTCAGGTATGAGCCGCCGCCGAGTTCAATGTGGATGGAGTCCTTGTGGCCGGGGGCGGAGTTCTGCATCCGCGACTGGCTCGCGGCAAACGCAGCCGCCTCTCGTGCCAGGCGTTCCCAGCCGGCGTTGATTTCCGGATGCCGGTCGTACTGCAGCCCGCCGCCGATTTCTAGGAACATGGTGTTGAACTTGTAGCGGCCAAGAAAGGCGATGAAGCGCTTGAAGAACGGGATGTCGCGGCGCGCCGGAAGATACACATGTACACCGCGCACGGGAAAACGGGGCCAGTCGCGCACGCTGAGACAGGGCAGACGCCGCGCCTCCTGCCCTGCGGCGGCGATGACCTGAGCCAGCGACTGTTCGGCGTAAAAAAGGCCGCGCGTGTCGGCAGCGGCGAGGATGACCTGTCGTGAGGTTATCTCCAGGGCATAGCCATCGGCGACGCGACAACGGGACGGGAAGGCGAAGCCCTGCTCGCGCAGCAGGCGCCAGGCTGGCTCACCCACGGCCAGGACGAAGTCGCCACCCGCGGCACACGGCCTGGCCCCTAAGCCAGTCGCACGCGTGAACTCGCGCAAGGCGGCATCGGGCTCGTTGATTCCGAGGAACGCGATGCGCGGCGCTCGAGGGAGGCGAAACACACCCCTCCCCCACACCGCACGTTGCGGCTGGGGAAAGATGAAGGACGATGGCGGAGCACATGCAGCATAGTTTTCTTTCATGGCCGGCGTCACCTAGGAACAGAACCTTGACACATAAAACAAGACCAATCATACCGCCAGTGGCGGGGCCAAGTCCAGAGCGCGTGTACCTATCCTCTGGGAGGGAGTTTGACTCTGCCAGCAGTGGCCGACACCATGCCCACCCCTGTAGTAGGGGGGCTGGAGTGCCGCGGCGCACGCCAGTGGGCTTGCCATCGGGGAGGCGAACAGGGTGGATTCGCGCACGCACAAATATCTCGCCTTGAACTTTGAGCAGCCCGACCGTGTGCCGCTTGACCTCTGGCTTTTTGCGGGGTTTGCCCGCAAACTGACCGCGACACTGGGCATAACAGTGGCGGAGTTTCTCAACCAACACGACGTGGACCTGCAACACACTAAGGAACCGACCTATATCGGGCCGCCTCTGAAGCGTTGGGCAAGGCGGGAAAGAGTGCCTTTCCTCCTGTTCCTCGTAACAATCCTACTGGCAGGTGCTACCGAACTTGGCCCAGGCCAGTGGCTACCGGCCTACATAGAAAGAGTCACCTCCGGGAAGCGGTCGGCTGGTTGCGGCGGGGTTGTTCCTGATGGCTGCAGCGAGGCTATGCGGGCGGCTGGCCAACTCTTTCCTCGCACAGCGCGTCACCGCACGATCCCTTTTCCTCGCGGGCGCCGCGGTCTGCTTCGTCAGTATTGTCCTGGCCGCACTGCCCTTGCCCGCGCCCCTAACCATTGTCTTTCTGGCCCTGCTCGGATTGGGTGCTTCGGGTCTCTGGCCGACGACATTGGCGTTGGCGGGCAATAGGTTTCCGCAGGCGGGCGTTTCCATGTACTCGTTCCTGGGCGCTACGGGCAATACTGGCGGTCTTGTGGGCCCGCTGCCAATAGGGCTGGCAGCGCCGCCGCCCCGCTGCTGGCCCTGGCGATTGTGGCACTTGCCAGCAATGATGGCTCAGAGCAGAGTATGCCCAACGCAGGCGGTTACTGAGGTATTCCTGTCACGCGGTTTTTCAACAGCGATCAAGAGCGCGGGCACTTTGGGGGCCGGTGTGGCACTACCCCACCGCTGACCGCCATGCTGTCCCATGGCCCCATTCCATTTCAGGGCACGGGCGGCGTGGCAGGATTCACCAAGAGCGCGATGTCAATGGTGAACTCCGGCACGACGAGCGTCTGCTTGCCCTGTGCCAGTTCCACGACGGCCAAGGCGCGGCCATCCTCGGGCGCATACCAGTAACCCTTCCCTGCCCTGGGCACGTTGAAAATCAGTCGGCAGTCCTTGACCGGCGTGGTATGGTCACTGAAATGATGCAGATAGGCAAGCCCACCATCGCGAGTGAAAATCTGGTAACCGCGAACATGGGCATAATCCGTCACGCTCACCTGTCGGTCGGCCAGGGGTCGTGTCTTGGTAATGCCGCCCCCCAGGGCGCGCACCGCCTGAGCAAAGGCGCGCACATATTGGCGCTCTTCCGGCCCCAGCCAGATATTGGAATGATGACCGTCTTTGGCATAGCCGGTGTGCCAGAAGATGAAAGCGACCTCGTGACAGAAGGCCGTCCACAGGCGTAAGCGCATGCGGACAGCGCTCCGCGGGTCCCAGTTACCACCCATGCCAGGGCGGGGGATGTCGCGGTGGCGCTGCCGGCCGCGGTCGTTGCCTTGTTCGCCGAGGATAACCGGCTTGCCGAAGCGGCGCCATTCCATGCACCGCTCCACAGTCATGATGTCCGACTCCAACTCGTTCTCGTCCTGCGAATACCAGTGCGGAGAGTTGATATCTATTCCTGCAAGTTCGGGCTTCTCGTAACTCGTGGACACTGGATAGCGATACGGGTCCACGGCCTTGAGATGTGCGCTCATGAGGCAGAGCCATTCATCATCAGGATACTGTTCGTTGAGGAGCTCCCAGAAATCCACCAACGGCCCCCAACGCCAGACACAATATTCAATAAAACGCTTGACCTTGGCGATATCCTCGAGATTTTCGGGCTTGGTTCGGAACATGGCCTTGTTGAGGTCGCCGAAGATGGTAAAGAAAATGCGGAAGCCTTTCTGGCGGAGGCAGACAAAGAAGTCGTCAAGCATCTTGCAGCGGTAGGTGTCCGGATGGTCG